>ENA-OOSD01000175-OOSD01000175.1-human-gut-metagenome-genome-assembly--contig:-NODE-175-length-8853-cov-2.228461_pt1 | contig 8853 bp, 7 predicted proteins | sample MGYA00241180_ERZ501218 | MGnify/ENA primary metagenome ERZ501218 (study PRJEB25962, sample SAMEA2042436) | human gut metagenome | biome: human gut; feature: human-associated habitat; material: faeces... | reverse complement strand
GCAGTATCAGCTGTGGTTCTGTCTTGGATTTCTTTATCTACTTTTGAGCTCAATGCAGTATCAGCTGTGGTTCTGTCTTGGATTTCTTTATCTACTTTTGAGCTCAATGCAGTATCAGCTGTGGTTCTGTCTTGGATTTCTTTATCTACTTTTGAGCTCAATGTGTCCAGCTGAGTTTTCAGAGAATCATTGCCCTCAACTCTTTCTTTATTGATTTCAGATTGATACTTCCCAAGCTCTTTATCCCAAGCTTGGTCAGTATTTACAATCTTAGGGTCTGTGGTAGCATTTACCAAAGTACCATATATAGGAATTTCTGCCATAGTTATAAGTTTTTATCCGATTACAAAATTGAAATTACCAGCTTTTAAAGCTCCTTCAGTACGGTAGCATTTGTATGAACCTTTACCTTCTACAGTTACTGTAGCTGCAGCAGCCATAGGAACTCCAAATCCAGAAGAAGTTACCTTAGTTATACTGAAGTTAGAAGGTACGCATAACCATACATATTCTCCTTCAGCAATTCCCGTCATGTTATAAGTTCCGTTAGGAGAACTCTTTATTGCCTGTTTGGTAAGACCCAAAACATCTTCACCGGTTAATGCTGCCTTAGCAGAATGTCCAAAGTACATAGGATAGTAAGCATTTACGTTAGCAGTTGCTGTTTTAGTTACACCCTTGCTTGTAATACTTAAAGTATAAGTAGTACGGTCATCCTCAGTATTAAGGGTATCCTTAATATTTAAGCTAGCAATTGGTGTACTGTTTATAACAGTAGTTCCTCTTTTAACTGATAAAGTTTCTGGAACAAGCGGTTTACTGTTGAATAGGTTATTACCACGAATAGTAATATCTGCATCAACTCCTTTCTCAATAATTGTAGGACTTACCGAAAAGCCAGAGATTTGGGTAAACTGAGTATATAATACTTCCCAAACCTCATCATGTCTACCGTCGGCAATTTGCTTATCCAATTCCTTCATGCCATCTACAATGTTTGAGGATTCTGAAAGGTAATTAGTATCTTCCAGAGAAGGCAATGCCAAGGCCTCTGTAAGACCCACTGCAGTTTTTACCTTAGTAATCTTATCATCGGCATCTGCCTTATCTACTTCGATACGTTTCTGTACTTTACCGAATGCGGCTGAAGCAGTATCTGTTACCTTTACATCCAAGTCTGTAGGAGTAGTACCTGCATTCTTTTCATAGCCATCCAACTTAATGTCGGTACCATTCAATACTGGATTTGAATCCAATCTGTGAGTATTGATAGTATGAGCATTGGTAGCATCGATATTATCCTGCAAAGTAGTATCGGCTTCAGTACGGGCAGTCTCTTCAGCATCGATATTATCCTGCAAAGTAGTATCTGCAGCTTCCCTTGCATCTTCTTCGTTATCGATACGAGCATTCAGACGAGTATCTTCTTGAGTTCTTGCATACTCCTCGGCATCAATATTATCTTGCAGAGTTTTATCAGCAGCTTTTCTTTCTGCAATCTCGGTATCAATACGAACTCCCAGGGCAGTATCAGCAGCAGTTCTTGCAGCTTCTTCTGCATCCAAAGCATCTTGAAGAGCCTTATCAGCAGCTTTTCTTTCTTCCCTTTCTGTTCCCAAGTCTGCAGTATTCTGGTCAATTTTACCTTCCAACCGAATATCTTCTGCCTTACGAGCAGCAATCTCGGTTTCAAGTAAAGCCTTAACTTCCAAGTAAGAACCAGAAATATTATTCTGAATGCCTTGAATCAATTCCAAGTTTCTTTGGATATTGGCAGCATTCTGAGTAATAAGAGCATCTTGGTTATTTGCTCTTGCCAACAGTTCAGTACGAGTTTCAGTAACATAAGTTCTTAAATCCTCTACTGTCTTAGTTAAAGTAGTACTCAAAGTAGTAAGCTTGGCATCTAAAGCAGCATCACCTTCAACTCGTTTTTCAGTTTCTGTCTCAATCTTCGTAGTTAACTCATTTAACTTCTGAGTCATAGTTGTTGCGAAGTTGGGGTCATCACCAAGAGCCTTGGCAATTTCCTCAAGTGTATCAAGTACTTCTGGTGCAGAGCCAATGATTTTCTGGATTGCAGCTTCTACCTCAGCTTCAGTTTGATAACCGGCATCATTTGCCAATTGTGATACCAAGGTAATGTAATTAGCATGTTCCTCGATTCCATTCAATTTGGCAAGCAAGAGATCTGTAAAGTCATTCTTAGTTAAAGAATAACCTTCTCTTTTATCTACCTTCTTGGAATTAAGGTCAGCATCTGCAGCAATACGAGCTTCCTTCTCTGCTTCAATTGCAGCAAGTACATCAGACTTATCACCATCAGTCTTTTCACTTAGGGCAGTTATCTTCTGGTCAAGGATTTGGTCCTGAGCAGTACGAGTTGCAGCTTCAGAATTAATATTAGTCTGAAGAACCTGGTCTGCAGATTCCCGAGCTTGAGCCTCTTTATCAATGTTTACCTGGAGGGTATTATCTGCATTGGTACGGTCAGCAACCTCTTTGGTAATTGAATTCTGAAGAGTTTCATCGGCAGCTTTACGATTTACTACCTCATCAGAAAGTTTACTTTCTAAGGCAGCATCACCAGTTTGACGATTAGTGATTTCTTCAGTGAGTTTCAACTGAATGTTTGCATCTGCATTTGCTCTCAATTGGGCTTCTGCAGCAATGTCTTGTTTGAGCTCTGCCTTATCATTGATATGCAATGTATTCAGTTGGTGAATACTTTCTGATAAAGCATCGTCAGCCGTTTTACGAAGCTCAGCTTCTTTATCTACCAAGTCTTTAGCATATGCCTTAGCTTCTGCCAATGAACCAGTAGTTTCATTTCTGAGGTCTGCAATGTCAGCAGTATTCTTATCAACTTTTGCTTCTATCTTATCTATCTTATTGATAAGGTTAGTAACTGCAGTGTCGATTTTATCATTAAGTAAATCCACTGCCTTAATGAAATTAGAGTTAACCTCACTAATTTGGGTACTCAGTTTCCCTTCCTCCTCCTTAGCTCGGTTAACTTCATCTGTCAGTGCATTACGTAAATCCGTTAATTTGTTGGTAATTGTAGTAGCAAAGTTGGGGTCATTTCCCAATGCTTCTGCCAATTCCTTTAATGTATCAAGTGCATCATCGGCACCATCAATCAAATCACTGATAGCTTGTCTTACCTGTTCTTCAGTTTGGAACTTAGTATCATTCTCCAACTGAGAAAGCTTAGTGATGTAGTTTGCTCTTTCTTCAATGCCTTCCAGTTTCTCTTTGAGTTTATCCGTGAAGTCATTTTTAGATAAGTCGTATCCTTCTCTCTTATCTACCTTATTGGCAATAGAAAGAACGAATGCCCAGAACTCATTAATAGTTCCAGCAAACCCAGCCTTTACGAAGTCATCAAAATAACCTTGTAAAAGTCTTTGGTCAATTTCTTCATTTGTGTAATACTTACTTACGTACATATTGTTATTATTTTAAGGATTGATTACTTGCTTACCACAGAAGAAGTCAGAATTCTTATCTCTGAATGGTTCTCCTTCTTTTCCACAGAAGGCATTCATTGGAATATCTGGATGTTCTGGGTCTGGGTCTCCCCCGTCTTCAATATCACCTCTGATTATTGCATAATCTGGAAGTTGATTGATACGGAATTTTATCACCTGGCCAATACCTGGATGAGGTATTATCTTATCCCAAACTTCTCCAAAGTAATCTTGAAAGCAAGTAACGAACTTACCTCCGGTCATAGACTGGAATGTGGTAACGTCTAAATTACTTTTCTTGCTTTCAATATGTACTCCAGATGTACCGTTCAAGACAATCAGGTTACTGTCAAACCAAATACCGTTCCCAGTATTAATTGGTTTCCATCGTAACATTAACATCTTTGCCATATACTTTTCAATTTTATTCTACGAATTGTATTTTGGTATCTCGGTCCCTTTTTAGGATAACCATGAAAACTAATGCTTCATCCTTGGCTTGAGCAACTTGTGTATCTCCCGAAGGTTTATAAGTGATACCATTAATTACGAACCTATCTTCAGACCAGTTAAAATCCCAATAGCCTTCTGGAGTTAAATATCCCAGTTGTTCTATATATGATTTAGTAACCAGTATTGATAAATTCTCATCATCGAGTTCTCCAGTTACTGTTGCCTTATTAATAGGCCAGTTTCTGAAGGCATTATAATAACATAATGCCTCGATTGGTATATTATAATATTTAGGGATTTCATCTTCTCCATGACTTAGGAGTTGATTTACATTCTTTGCCCAAGTTATAGTTTGCCTACCAGCATCTACATCCAAGAAATCATTTATAATCTTCTTGTATCTATCCCAAGACCGGTTCTTAACCAATCTATGAGGAGTCTTGGTCATCGTTTTCTAATTAAGGTTCTACCATTACGTTTTACTGGAAAGCGGGGATTTGGCCCATCTATTAATCCAGGTCTTCTTCTGTCTACTACTCTTGGAACTACTACATGACTTGCTTGGTCACAGAATGGTAAGTAGATTTCCAATCGTCCAGCTAACATACAAAGGTTTTTTCTTAACTCGTCTATGATACCACCAGGTTGCATTGCTTGAGAGAATGTTTTCCATAGGGAAGATGTTGCATCGGCAAGTGTATCATAGTACTGCACTTCAGTAGGCCCAGTTGTGATTTGTTTGATTCTATCACCTCGAGCTTGTTCCGGTTTAGAAGAACCATCACCAACTTGTTCTTTGGTTGAAGTAAGTTGACTTAGGTATTCTCCTGTACTTGTTAATAAATTAAGGAGCTTAACATTGAGATAATCCCATGCTGCCAATTCCATAATTAGTTGGTTTTCTAGAGCTTCATACATTAACTCATCATTATATTTATCCAGTGGGATAATATGATTTACTAGCGGTTGGATATATAACTGCCATTTAGTTATGTACATTGCTTTCTCTTCTGATGACATACCATCTGAGATTTCTGAAGGAATGTAATAATTAATTAGGTTATATATACTATCGGTTAATGTAGTTTTGGACTCTGTATTTACAATTACGATTTTGGTTGCATTTAAGTTAAGTCCTTCGGAGTTCGTTATGTTCAACGCTACTGTATAGAATCCGGACTTTTCATAAGTATAAGTAGGTTGTTTAACATCATAAACGGACCCCTTATCATCACCAAAGTCCCAGTCAAAAATGGCCTTGGCTGGGACTTTGGTTAATACTCTAAATGAAACTTCCAGACCATTCGCAATAGCTACAAAGTCTAGATTGTCCATGGTATCTTATTTTTTAGATTCTTCGAACTCTTCCAACAGAACCTGAATCAGAGTTTCAACTGTATCACCTTTGTCGGCAACAATTTCGTGACGAGCAGCGATAAGGGTTGCTTCTTCGAGAGTATAGGCTTTGGCAATCTTTTTGATTTCCATGCCTTTTTCGAACTGAGCATTCAGTTTCTTTTCCAACTTATCGATGTCATCATTGGAGTATTTGTCGGTAGCTTTCTTATCAAGAACCAAACGCAGGTGACCTGAATTCAAAGCCATCTGAATCTTTTTGGTTCTGTACTGACGAGCACTCAATTCTTTTTCTTCTCCTCTACAAATTGTAATACCTGTAGATTGGTCATGGAAGCTGTAAGCTTTAGCACCTACAGTTACTTTATATTTATCCATAATTTTACTAAGTTTTTAGATGTTTAAAATTAGGGGTAGGTCCTCGCAAAACCTACCCCATTGAGAAATGGAATTATTTGTAAAATAAACCAGGTGTAGTATTACTCAAGGTTAACCAAGAGATATGGGTCAATGTTCATGAATTCAGGGAATCCGAACTCGGTGAACTTCTTCTCTGCAGACAGAATCAATGCAGCATCCTGATACATCTTAGAGAAGCCTGTAGTCAGAGTAGCATAGATTGCCTGAGTTTGATTTGATACGATTCTTTCTGATTCAAGCATCAACTGTTTTGCAGTCAGCTTAATCAAGGCAGCAGTTGTATCAATCAACAGCAAGCCTTGGTCGGGTGTACCCGGGTGAATGTAAAAGTTAGCATTCTTAGGTACAGGAGACTTCACATTCAGTGTAGCTTCAGTTGTACCAGAATGACGTTCTTTGAATTCCGGCAAGTTCAGCATTTCGATTGCCTGGTCTTCACCACCAATCATAGTAGTAAAGTTACGTCCCATACGAGCAGCTCTTACCCAGATATGTAGCAAGTCTTTGTAAGTGATACCATTCGTAGTTTCATATACACCGATAACCGGAGCAGATTCTGAACCATCAGGTTTGTTACCGTTGATAACAACATCCATTGCCAGAGTATCCATTGCATAACCAAGCTGAACACCGAAGTCACGAAGGTAGATTGCCAATACATCCAGAGATACGTAGTTACGAACTTCATCAGTAAGTTTGAATCCCTTACCAATTTTGAAGAGACTTACTGATTTCTGTCCAAAGCTTACATCTCCCAATGGGATAGTTTCTGCTTCGTTAACCTTTGCAGGTGCAGCATCGGACATATTAATCATCGGCATGATTGCGCTAAGACCACTGATTGACTGGTCAGATGCAATAATCTCCGGATAGAACGGAGCTTGACGCATACCAAGAGTGATAGCAGAACGAATGATTTCCGGAACAATCCAACGAACATCTTGCTGAGGCATCGTGAAGATGTTTTCCATTGTGTCGATTTTCGGATTGATATCCAACTTCTCGAACAATTCATCTTGGGTAATACCCCATTTACCAGTGGTAAGTTCACCTAATGTGATGTCCACAGGTTTTTTGTTCTGTGAACCTTGACGGTAAGCATCCAACTGCTGTACCATTTGAGGAAGTTCTTTTGCGAAGTCTTCTCTCTTCAATTTTGAAATATCAACTTTTTCCATGTTTCTTCTTCTCTTATTTAATAAGTACTTGAATTACCTCGTTTGCCTCATCTGCAGGTGTGATGGCAATGAAAGGTGTAGCATCTGTTGACTGGTTTGCTTTTACAAATCGGCCGTTCAGTAAGTCACCAGAGGGAACTACATATCCTGCTTTTAAGTCAGCAGCATTAGATACCCAGTTACAAATCATGTAACCTTCCACAGCAACAGTTACCTCTACTGGGAATTTGTTCTGTGCTTGGTAAGCAGGATTTACATTGTCGGTTACTGCCACTCCGATATATACCTGAGTAGGTTCAGTGTAAGGTTCAATTAAACCGTCTTCTCCAAGAGCTACCGGCATACCTTGCAAAATTGTTTCACCATCTTTTACACAGAAAGCTTGGTGCAATTTGTGTGATTCACTTTTGTAAATCACCGCTCTTGGGGTCTTTTCCCCAAACAGCGTCATTGGCTGGTCTTTGTTTACGATTTTAGTCATAACAGTGATATTTATCGATTATTACTTGAATTTCTTCTTATACAAGTCTTCGAGGGTTTCCGAAGTAGACTTGGCTTCTGCATTCGAAGTAGTTGCAGGTTTCTGAGTTCCAGTCTTTTCATCAGTCTCTGCAACAGAAGAAGCACGGCTTACATCATGAGAACCACAGCTTGCACATACCATTGGGAATTTTTCTTCCAGACGACTCTGATAATCCTTAGTTAAGGAGATGAGAGTAACGATGCCAGTAGTTTCGGCATTCAACATTGTAACAATAGTTTCATCGGCTTTGTCACCCATCAACTTCTTGTAAGTAGTAACAGCATTTTCACGGAGAGAAGCAATGTGATTCTTTCCTACAGTTGCCATTTCCTTCAAGTTTGCAACTTCTGCATTCAGGTTGGTAATCTGTTCTGTAAGAGAAGATTTCTCTGTAGTAAGATTATCTACCGTTGTCTGAAGACTGTTTTTGGATGATACCAAGCTTTGAATACAAGAAATAACTTCTTCCTGAGTCATTTCTTTGCCTTCTGCCAGAGATAACATGTTATCTCCGAAAAGCTTTTCTAAAAATTCTTGCAATTCTTTGTTCATATTTTCTTTATTAGGATTATGATTTTCTTGGGTACCATTATCATTAAAAGAATCTGGAGTATTGTCCTTTTCTTGGAATGAGTTGAAGTCCGTTTTGTAATCAGTAAAGAAGTACTGTTTGGACTTGTCATCCCGATATTCCTCATAAGAAGACCAGGTTCTTTTTGCAAAGGTTGGATTAATGATTTTACCATCTTCACCAATCTTTTGAGCAAATGAATCAGCTCCATGAGATACCAGGGATGTTTCCATATATCGAACTACCTCAGTAACTATTCTACGAACCATTTCACCTTTAGAGTCATAAGTACCAAGTTTTTGATAGAATTCACCATCTTCCATTCCTGGGTGTGATTTATCCCACTTAAACTGTACTGTTACCGAGTTACTATGAATTGAAGGAGGTTCCATAAGAATACCTCTAGCAATTCTTGGGTTAGCTTTACCATCAATCTTCAAAATACCGTTGATACCTGCAGGTATAGTAAAGCTTCCATCCTTATAAGACTCCTGCCACATTACTTGAGATACAGCTCCAATTGCATTACCAATATTTGTTTCATGGTCGCAATTTACTGTTTGCCCGAGTAACATTTTCATGGAAGCCTTAAGTACTCCATTCTGACCAAAGTCAGTAGGATTCCAGTTCTTGGATACAATCGTTTCAGAAAGTAACCTAAACATTGGTTCTATGAACTCTTCGTCCTTCGGAGTAAGTTCCGATTTATCAAGGTTTGGATAATAGGTATTATAATCTATATCTCCTCCCCAAAATCCAAATTGAGCAATGGTATCCGGTGTCGGAGTCTTCCATTTGTAATAATTCTCTGAGAAAGCCTGGGCTCCAACTGCTTCTGGGATATACCCAGCCATAATGGTATGACCCTGGCCAATCACC
>ENA-OOSD01000152-OOSD01000152.1-human-gut-metagenome-genome-assembly--contig:-NODE-152-length-9673-cov-2.094718_pt1 | contig 9673 bp, 6 predicted proteins | sample MGYA00241180_ERZ501218 | MGnify/ENA primary metagenome ERZ501218 (study PRJEB25962, sample SAMEA2042436) | human gut metagenome | biome: human gut; feature: human-associated habitat; material: faeces... | reverse complement strand
AAAAAGAAAATAAGACATATTCTGATTTTGCTGTCTTGTTTAGAACTAATGCACAAGCTCGTGTACTTGAAGAAGTATTTATGAGATCAGGTACACCATATAGATTAATTGGTGGTATAAAATTCTATGCAAGAAAAGAAATAAAGGATATTACAAGTTATCTTAAATTCATTCAGAATCCAAATGATAATATATCCCTAAGAAGAATAATAAATGAACCAAAAAGAGGAATTGGAAATACAGCTTTAGATAGATTAGATGAAATTGCAGCTGCTAACAATACTTCTATATATAACGTAATCAAAGATAGTGATAATTTAGTTGGAATTAGAAGTGCTGGAAATATAATAATGTTTAGGGATATGATGGAAGACCTTATTTCTAAAAAAGATACTATGCCAGTATCAGAATATATAAAATTAGTACTAAAGAACTCTGGATATGAAGCTATGCTAAATGAAACTGAAGACAAGGAAAGTGAAATGAGATTTGATAATCTTATGGAATTTATTGGCGTTGCTATGGAATTTGAAAAAGAAAATGCAGATAATACACTTGCTGATTTCTTAGATAGCATTGCTTTGGTATCTGATGTAGATAGTTTAGAAGAAGGTGCAGAAGCTGTTACTCTTATGACTATGCATAGTGCTAAGGGCCTTGAATTTAACGTTGTATTTTTAGTTGGTATGGAAGAGGGACTTTTCCCATCTAAAAAATCTATAGAAGAAGATGAGTCTACTGAAGAAGAAAGAAGGCTTTGTTATGTTGGAATAACAAGGGCAAAAGAAAAATTGTTCCTTACAAATACAAATAAAAGAACACTTTATGGTATGACAACATACTCTTATCCTTCAAGATTTATAGATGAAATATCAGAAGAACTTCTTGACGAGGATTCTAGGGATAACATTCACAAAAATAATAAGAAAAAAGAAAAAAATATTGATAACGAATATACTAAAGTTCAAGGTGTTCTTTCAAATATTGGTAGTGGATATGGAAAAATAGATTCTAAGGTATCTAAAAAGGCAAGCTTTGGTATGAGTGTTGACAACTTCTTAAAAAATATAACTGGTAATACAAATAGAGTTGTCACTGAAAAGAAAAACGTAAATTATACAGTAGGAATGAGGATAAAGCATAAAAAATTTGGAGAAGGAATTATACAAAATATTGAAGCTGAAGGAGATGATTTTAAGCTAGAAATTATGTTTGATAAATATGGTTTCAAAAGACTTATGGCAAATTACACACCACTTGAAGTTTTAGAAATATAAGGAGCAATAAATATAGGAATGAAAGGAGTAATAAAATGCCATATTGGAAAATACATGCACAAGTTGCAAACAAGTTAAATAGTAAGTTAAATTATTATGAAGATAAGGATAAATTTTTACTTGGAAATATACTCCCTGATATGTATGGAGGGCATGTTGTAAAAAATGTGTCAAAGGTTATTGAATATCAGGTAAGTCATTATAGGGAGTATACTATAATAAATGGAGGAAAATTTTGTCTTCCAGATTATGAGACATTTAAAAATGTTCATTTGGATGATATTCAAGATCCTCTTATTCTAGGATATTTAGTACATTTAATGACAGATTATTATTTTAACAAATATACATATACAAACAAGGTTTTACTTGATAATTCAGGGGAAGTTTGTGGTATTAAAACAAAAAGAAATGAAACTTTAGAGTGCAATAGAAACACAATGATAAGGATTAAACAAGAAGATTTTAATTCTTTTGAAAAAGTATTAAATATTGATAATGTGAGTATAGCATACACTTCAAATATTTTAGACTCTCTTTCAAAATTAAAAACATTTGAGGTAGAGCAAAAGGATATTATAAAAGTAATTAATTATTTTAATTCTTTAAGTGCTTCTGCAGATAATAATGTAAAAGTACCACTTATACTTTATTCAAAAGAGATGTTAAATGAAATGATTGATGATTGTGTTAACTTTATATTTGAATATATCACTTCAACTATTATTAAAGGTAACTAGAAATATTATATAATATTTAATATTTGAAACAATCATAATTTATAGTAAAAAAAATAAAATGTATAAAGGAGAAATAGCGTGAAAGATATATATGTTATAGATGTTATAGAAAAATGCGGTGGAAGGCTTGTATGTGGGGATAATAATGCAATATGTGATAATTTTAAAATAGATACAAGAGAAATTAAAGAAAATGATACTTTTGTTGGAATAAAAGGTGAAAATTTTGATGGAAATGCTATGTATGAAAAAGCATTTGAAAATGGAGCTAGTACTTGTATCTTGCAGGGAATAGAGATTGATGACAATTGTATAGAAAAGTACAAGAATAAAAATATAATAATTGTAAAAGATACTATAAAAGCTTTAGGATTACTTGCAAAATACAAAAGAGAAATGTTTAATATTCCTGTAGTTGGTGTTACAGGTAGTGTTGGAAAAACAAGTACGAAGGATATTATTGCAAGTGTTATTTCTAAAAAATATAATACACTAAAAACAGAAGGTAATTTTAATAGCGATATAGGACTTCCGTTAACAATATTAAGGCTTAAAGAGGAACATGAAGCAGCAGTAATAGAAATGGGAATGAATCATAAAGGTGAAATTGATTATCTATCTAATATTGCAGAACCTACCGTATCTGTTATAACAAATGTTGGAACTTCGCATATAGGAAATTTGGGTTCAAGAGAGAATATTTTAAGAGCAAAACTTGAAATATTAAATGGCATGAAAGAAAATGGAGTACTTGTATATAACAATGATAATGATATGTTAAATAATAATAAAGTTTTATTTAAAAAATGTAAAAGTATTGGATTTGGAATAGATAATCATTCTGATGTTATGGCTTTAAATATAAATATTGGTACAAATAGTAGTAGTTTTGATGTAAGTTTTAATAATAATAAATATAATATTAATGTGCCTGTATCAGGAAAACACTTTGTATATAACGCCCTTTGTGCAATTTGTGTCGGCAGAGAAGTTGGAATTGATATAAACGATATAATAACAGGAATAAATGAATTCTCTCTTACAAAAAATAGAATGGAAGTAGATAATTTTAAAGATAATATCACTATAATAAATGATGCATATAACGCAAGTTATGATTCAATGAAGGCAGCCCTTGAATTTTTAGGAAGCTTTAAAGATAAATACAAAATTGCAGTTTTAGGCGATATGTTAGAACTTGGTGAATTTTCAAACGAACTTCATTTAAAAGTGGGAAAAAGTGTATATGAAAATAACATAGATTTACTTGTAACAGTAGGAGATTATTCTAAAAAAATTGCAGAAGGAGCACGTATTTTAGGTATGCCTGAAGAAAATGTTAAAAGTGTGGATAATAATAGCGATGCAATTAAATTTTTAGAAAAAGTAATTATTGGAGATTCGGCTATATTGCTTAAGGCATCTAATTCAATGAAATTTAGTGAAATATATAACGAGATATCAAAAAAATTAAAATAAGGTGAGAGTATGAAAAAAGTGGTAGTAATATTTGGTGGCATATCAACGGAACATGATGTATCTGTTATATCCGCAAAGTCAGTTATAAAAAACATAGATAAAGAAAAATATATTGTAAGCGGGATATATATTGATAAATATGGATGTTGGTATAAAGTTGATTTTAATAAAGAGTATGAATTTAACATTTCAGAAAGTATCATAAAATTAGAAAATATTACTACTTATTTGAAAGATTTTGATGTTGCTTTTCCTGTTTTACATGGATTATACGGAGAAGATGGAAAAATACAGGGAATGTTTGAAATGCTTAATATTCCATATGTTGGTTGTAACGTGCTTTCATCAGCTATTGCTATGGATAAAGTTTATCAAAAAAAATTATTTAAGCAGACTGGGATTAAACAAACGAAGTATGTATATTTAAGATATGATAATAATAAATATATATATGTTGATGATATGTTTAATGAAACAGAGATGGATATTTACAAAATAACTGACAATATAATACATTTACTTAAATTTCCTATGTTTGTAAAGCCTTCAAACTCGGGCTCTTCAGTTGGAATAAGTAAAGTTCAAAATAAAGAGGAACTAATAAAAGCAATATACATTGCAAGTAAATATGATAGGAAAATCCTTATAGAAGAGGAAATTGATGGAAGAGAATTAGAGTGTGGAGTGTTAGAAGATAAGGATGTTATAACATCAAGTATAGGAGAAGTTATCTCAGCAGGAAAATTTTATGATTATGATTCTAAGTATAATAATAAAGAATCTAAGTGTATAATTCCAGCAAATATTTCAAATGAAGTTGAAATTGAAATAAAAAATATAGCTAAAAAAGCTTTTAGAATAATTGATGGAAAAGATATTTCTCGTATCGATTTCTTCTTAGATAAAGAAAATAATATATATTTAAACGAAATAAATACAATGCCAGGATTTACAAATATTAGTATGTATCCTAAATTATTTGAAAATACAGGGCTTTCGTATAGTAAATTGTTAGGTATATTAATAGAAAATGCGGTAAAGTAGAAAAAAGTAAAAAGCGGCTAGATAGCCGCTTTTACTTTAAGCATTATTTTGATAATTGTTTATGAATTCGATAATGTCTTGCATACCAGGAAATTGAGCTTTTAAATCATCATAATTTATAGTATTTGAAATTTCAGGTACGCTAAGCAAGAATTTTGCTTGTTGAAATTTAGGCAAACGTCTCATATAAAGCAAAGACAGAACTACATATAAAAAGCCATCTTCAACAGGATCAAATTGAACAGTTTTTATTAATGATTTGACTGTATCAAATTCTTCTTGTTGAATTGCTTCTTCGATGTCTTCCTTACAAGGAGTAACACCAAGTTCCAAAAATCTACTACCAACTCCGAAAAACCATGCAAATTTCATTGTGCCCTGTTTTGGAATAGCTCCATTATCGAGTAACCAGTCAATATCTTCTTTTGAAAATGGCATTAATCCCCAAGACCAAGTACCACGATTCTTGATGTAATAATCATCAAAGTACTCAAAATAAACTTCGTTGAGAATGTATGACAAATATTCTGTACTTCTTTCTTTAAAGAGCTTTTTTGCAATAAGTAAACCAATTTTAGGATTATGAATGTTTTTCAACTCTTCAAAAGTTAAATTGCTTACTCTTGGATCATCAAGAAGAAGTTCAGCAATTTCTTTACTTTCGCATACTTTTAAAGCTTGAGTGGGTTCGAATTTTTTTGAAAAGAAAAGCTTTTTAAATAATTCTGTGTAGTTGTATTCAACTGACGCCACGAATATTTCATCATTGTTTGAATCATACTTCTTCATCATTTTTTCAATAATGTCTTCATCAATTTTTAATGACATTGCAAGTTTAACTAAGTTGTTAGTTGGAACTACCCTTTTGTCATCTAGTAGAATTTGTATGATTTCAGGGCTTTTCGTGTGTATAGCAGCGTTTAAGGCGGAATTATCATCAATATTTGGATTTAGATAATTTAACAGAGTTTTTACAAGATCGGTACGTTCTTCTTCAATAGCCTTAATTAAAAATTGATTTGTGTTTGAATTCTCACTTCCTGATAATAATGCTTCCAATTCATTTAATATACCTGTGTTAGTCATAAAATTTAACCTCCTAGTAATTTTTTTTTGTAATATGACTGTAACCTTTTATGATATTAATCATTAAAATGTGTATCAATATCTAAACATCATTATATCATATTTTACATAAGAAAGTCAATTTTGCATAAAACTTGATATAATATAGAAAACAAGTTTCTTAAATAAAAATTTTATTTAAAAATATTAAAGTTATTTCTCATTTAAAAAATAACTTTATCAATATATTAGTTATAAATAAGGTAAATGTCAGATTTAGATACATACCTTATTTTTTGATTATAATTTTAAAAATTGTTTAATAATATATTTTGGTATATTTTTAAACAATTAAAAACTGTTATAACAAAAAAGTTAGTATATTTTAAAATTAATATTCACAAAATTATAAATATATTGTATAATATAGATGTTGAGGTGGATATTAGATGAAAGAATTAAAAAGATGTATAATACCACTAATATTTACAATTGTAGTATTAGTGATGTTTTTTAATATAAATAAAATAAAAGGAAATACAAACTCAGATAATGCGGGTCTTGTAATTTATGGAGATAATATAAAAACAAATTATGAGCCATTTGTAAAAGATAAAGGATTATATATATCCGTAGATACAATTTCAAAAACAATTGATAAAAATATATACTATGATACAGTAGCAACTAAAGTTATAGTAACAACCGATGATAAAGTTGTAAAATTAAAAATAGATGAAAACAAATTATCTAAAAATTTTGAATATGTTGACATAGATACTCCGGCAAGAATTGTTAATGGACAACCATACATTGATATTAATCTTTTAAAGGAAGAATATAATATTAAAACTGAATATAACGATAAAACAAATACAATCGTAGTTGATAAATTAAGTACAAGTGATATTCCTGTAAATTATAACTTAGTAAATGTTTACTCTGATATATCAACTAAATCAGATGTACTTGATATGTTAAATACAAGTGATAAGGTTACTGTTTATGCAGATAGTTTAGAACATAAAAGCTGGTATAAGGTTAAAACAGATAAAGGTGTTGTAGGTTATATTTCTAAAAATAACATTACATTACCTGATGGAAGTTCACCAGAAAGTAATGAAGAACAAGTTGGAGAAAATGCTAATAAAGATAAAATTGTAATGTTTTGGCAATATGGAAGTAATTTGAATACACTTGGTGATAAAAAGATTGATGGAGTAAATGTAGTATCTCCAACATGGTACGAGCTAAAAAATACAAGTGGAGAAATCACATCAAAATTTAGTAGTAGCTATTATTCAAAGGCAAAAGAATATGGGTATAAAATTTGGCCAATAATAACTAATGGAATAGACTCAACAAATTATTCTGCAAGTGATACATCAGCTCTTTTAAAAAGTGAATATAATAGAGAGAAGTTTATAAAAAATATAAGAGACATTGCAAAAAAAGATAAATTAGACGGAATTAATATTGACTTTGAGTCAATGAAAGACGAAGATAGAGATTTATATACTCAATTTATACGTGAACTTACACCAATACTTAGGAATGAAGGTATTACTGTATCAGTAGATTTTTATTTCGTAAGGTATATCGATAGACAAAGAATAGGAGAAGCTGTTGACTATGTGGCCCTTATGGGATATGACCAAAAGGGCTCTTGGTCAAATGAGGCAGGATCTATTTCTAAAGTATCAGAAGTTGAAAACCAAATTAATTCTTTAATAAATGATTCAAAAATACCTTCAGATAAAATAATACTTGGAGTTCCATTCTATACAAGGCTTTGGACTGTAAAAAATGCAACAGAAAAACCAAGTAGTAAAATATATTCAATGCAAGATTGTCAAGATTTCTTATCAAGAAATGATGTTGCAACAGTATGGGATGAAGATGCAGGACAAAATTATGCAGAAGTTGTGAAAGGTGAGCTTACATACAAGCTATGGCTTGAAGATAAAGAATCAATGAGAAAAAGAGTTGAGCTTGTAAACAAATACAATTTAGCAGGAATATCTGCTTGGCAAAAAGGACTAGAAACAAGTGATACATGGCAGGTTATAACAGGTAATTTAAAGTAAATTATATAATATGTAAATAATACCACTTAAATTTTTAAGTGGTATTATTTAGAGAAGGAGATAATAATTAAAATGGAAATAGCTATAATTAGTGTATCAATAATTTGTATTATGATATTAATATATGGATCGACATATATTAATATGTTAGATAAGAATAAGATATTTAATTTAAGTAAGAGTGCAAAAAAAATTATTAAAAATCAAGATAAAGCTGTAATTACTACCGAACTTTCTGTTACAATTTTGGAGTTTGTAATATCTGGAATAGTTGTTGAAAAATACGGAATGCCACTTATAAATAATTTTTCTCACCAATTTTCTAACACAACGTTTAGTTTGATAAAGTATGCAACAATTTTAATATTAACAATTGTTGCAACGTATATAACAATGATAATTGGAACATATATACCTAAGCATTTAGCATTAACAAGAAAAACAAAAAAAGTAAATATAGTTGCAATATATATGTTTGAAATTGTATCAAAACTTTTACTTCCTTTATCGTTTATTGCAACCATTTTGGATGATTCATATCATAAAAGAAAAGATAAAAGTGAAGATTTGTTATATATGAAAGACGAAATTAAACATTTTACAAATGTAGAATATCACAAAGGCAGTATAAACAAAACAGAAAAAGAAATCATGGAAAGAGTTGCAACATCGTTTAAGATACCTGTATCTGAAATTATGAATCCAATAGAAAAATCAGCTAGTGTAAAAATTAAAGATTCTTTTTATAAAATTATGAAGAAATTCAAAGATACAACATACTCAAGATTACTAGTATATGATGGTAATAATCAAACTATATTAGGAGCGTTATACGTAAAAGACACGCTTAATAATTATGAAAATTTAAAGACTGGAAAGATTAAAGTTGAGAGAATATTAAGACATCCACTTGTAGTAGACGATAACAATACGGCACACAGAGTGTATATGAAAATGAAAAAAAATAAAATGCACCTTGCTCTTGTAAAAAATAGTAAAAACAATATAATTGGGATGCTGACTCTTGAGGATATTTTAGAGGAAATACTTGGCGTAATAGACGATGAGTATGTTCACTAAATGTAAAAAAATAAAGTAGAAATATAGCCCGAAAAAAATAACTTTAAAATCAATTGATAGAATGAAAATACTATGATATAATATTTGATGATTTAATATGATGTGTAGGAGTGAAAAATGTTAATAAAACCAGAAGATATAAACAAAGTTCTTGAATTAAGTGGAAATGCAGTCTCAACAAGAGGAAAAAAATATTTTGAAAAATCAAAGGTAAAAGTTGCAAAATTAGATATGGAAGATGATGAAAATTATACTTCAAAGTCATATGTTGAAGGAACATATATATATGATGTAAATGTATCAAAAAAAGATAATCATATATCATATAGTTGCAATTGTCCTGCATATGCATCTTCTAAACCTTGTAAGCATATTGTTGCTGCAATATTTAATATGTATGTAAATGAAGATGAATATTTATTTGGAAATAAAAATAAAAAAGAAACTATAGATGAAGCAAAATTATATAATGGCTATTCAAATAAGATTACACAGATTAATACAAAAAGTAAGATAATTTCATATTATGAAAATCTTGAAATGCCTTCTAAAATAGAAAGTAAGAATGTAAATTTAATTCCAATATTAGAATTTGATGACTTACATAATAATTTTAATGTATTTTTTAGTATTGGCCAAGATAGAATGTATAAATTAAAAAATTTGCAAGAATTTTATGAAAATATGAGAAAAAAAGAAATATATAAGTATGGGGCAAAACTTGAATTTAAGCATGAAATTCAAAATTTTAATCCTTCATCAAGAGATTTAGTAAAGTTTATTATAAAAAGGTTTGGAGAATACGAAGAATATGTTAAAATGGGAAGTTATTATTTTACAATAGCTTCAGCATATAAATCTTTTATGAAATTAGATTTTGGAATACTAGATGATTTTTTTG
>ENA-OOSD01000146-OOSD01000146.1-human-gut-metagenome-genome-assembly--contig:-NODE-146-length-9898-cov-1.480240_pt1 | contig 9898 bp, 10 predicted proteins | sample MGYA00241180_ERZ501218 | MGnify/ENA primary metagenome ERZ501218 (study PRJEB25962, sample SAMEA2042436) | human gut metagenome | biome: human gut; feature: human-associated habitat; material: faeces... | reverse complement strand
GCCGATGAAATTCCTGCCGGACGCTTTGCCACAGCCTGTGAGGTCGCAGATATGGCTTACTCCGTCATCACTGCACCTGATTACCTCACAGGACAGATAATCACTTTTGATGGTGGCTGGATTTAAAATTGTAATTTTAAGTTTTCTATTTTTTTCGTATTTTTTCAGATATTTGTTGTTTTTTATGATTATTGTGTTACAATTTGTTTATGAATAAAATTAATGTCTTTTTACAAGAAAAGCAACTATCAACCATTAGTACAACTGTGCCTGACAGGCTTGATTATCTGATGAGGCTCCACAACTTGACCAACATTGCTCTTTCTGAAATCATGTGCTGTGCAGAATCAACTATTTCAGGCTACAGGACAGGCCGTAGAGTGCCTGACATTTTTGTCATTTGCCATTTAAGTACAATTTTTGGTGTCACACCCAATTATTTTCTTGGATTCACAGACGAAATTTGTCCAACTCACAACTGATTATGTGATATATACAAGGCCTTCCGGTATCACTTCACAACCATCACCGGCTGCTGATGCAAATGTCACATAAAATATATTGAAAATGAAAGGGGGAAATGTTACTGGCTAAGCCAAAACCGTAACGAAAAACAGCCCGGTGCACATATCACAATATGTGCAGGACTGTTTTTTTATTAAAACAATATCTATTCATAATCACTGAGAACCAAACGCTGATACGTCCTGTCTGTATGCAGGCAACAGATTTTATTGTTACTCTGCCACAAGTATTATCGTGGTTCTCGCAGGAACTCTTATGGTGTTGACACCTAAAAGCTCTGTCTTTGCCGTGAAGTCCTCTCCGTCAAAATACTCTGCATTGGTGTTGGTGTCCACATGCCAGTGTTTTCCGTTCGGAAGCACCGGAAGCTGCATCACAAGCGGCTCCCAATATGCATTCATGCAATAGAATACAATATCATCCTCCGTGTCCTCCTCATTTCTTCCGGCATACATGATGCCGATAAGCTTTGTCTTGTAATCAGTCGAGGCATTGAACGGTGTACCGTTGTGCACACTGATTTCCGGGAACTGGCAGGATGAAGGCTTTGTCATCTTTCTGAGTATAGGATGCTCTTTCCTGAACTGAATCATATGACGCACGAAATCATGGATTTCCTTGAATTCCTCAAGCCTGCTCCAGTCGAGCCAAGAAATGATATTGTCCTGACAATACGCATTGTTGTTTCCAAACTGGGTGTTACAGAACTCATCGCCCGCAAAAAACATCGCCGGGCCGCGACTGCACAAAAGTGCTGCAAATGCATTCTTTATAAGGCGCCTTCTAAGTCCGTTTACATTTGGATCATCTGTCTCACCCTCTGCGCCACAGTTCCAGCTATGTCCGTTGTTGTCTCCGTCTGTGTTATTCCAGCCGTTTTTCTCATTGTGCTTTTCATTGTATGAGTAAAGGTCATACAGTGTAAAGCCGTCATGACAGGTCATGAAATTGACTGATGCCTTGTGTCCTCTGCTCTCCGGGCTGTAAAGGTCGCGTGAGCCGGTGATACGTGTGATGGCATTTCCCGCCATACCGTCATCGCCCTTTAAAAAGCTTCTCATGTCATCCCTGTATCTGCCGTTCCACTCAGCCCATCTGTTCCATGACGGGAAACTGCCGACCTGATAAAGTCCGCCTGCGTCCCATGCCTCTGCAATAAGCTTTACTCCGCCGAGAATCGGATCAAACGCAAGGCTCTTGAGAAGCGGAGGCTTATCCATAGGAGTACCGTCCTCGTTTCTTCCCAAAATTGACGCAAGATCAAAACGGAAACCGTCAATGCGGTATTCTGTTACCCAATAACGCAGACAGTCAAGTATAAACTGCTGCACAATCGGCTGATTGCAGTTGAGAACATTGCCGCAGCCGCTGAAATTGTAATACTTTCCGTCCGGAGTGAGCATATAGTAAATGTTGTTGTCAATGCCCTTGAACGAGAAATACGGTCCCATTTCGTTGCCCTCTGCTGTGTGGTTGAACACAACATCAAGGATAACTTCAATTCCGTTTTCGTGAAGCTCACGAACAAGCTGTTTAAGCTCTCTGCCTTCGTGATGATGCTTGTGGTCGCTTTCATAGCTTGTGTTCGGAGCAAAAAAACATACGGTGTTATAGCCCCAGTAATCGTAGAGCTGACGACCGTCATAATTACGATATGAGCCCATTTCGTCAAACTCAAAAATAGGCATCATTTCAACGGCATTGATGCCCAGTTCTTTAAGATAGGGGATTTTTTCACGGATACCTGCGAATGTGCCTTTGTTTTTAACGCCTGAGGAGCCGTCCTGAGTAAAGCCTCTTACATGCAATTCATAAATAATAAGCTCTTCAAACGGAAGCTTCGGCTGAGTGCAGTTGCCCCAGTCATAGTCGCTGTTTACAACTCTTGCCTTATAAACACCCTCATGCTCCTGTTTTTTACCCCAGCCGCTCTGACCGATTACAGCCTTTGCGTATGGGTCAAGAATGTATTTCTTTTTATCAAAAATAATTCCTTTTTCGGGTTCATACGGACCGTCAAAGGAATATGCATACTCAAAATCAATCTCATCAAGACCGAACACGAGCATTGAATAGGTGTTGCCGATTTTGTAAGAATCCGGAAATCTGAGCCTTGCATACGGAAATTTTGCATAAGGTCTGAATAAAAGCAATGTACACTCAACGGCATAAACCGAATGAATAGTAAAGTTCACACCGCCGGAAACGGTTGTTGCACCGTTTAAAAGAAAGTTGCCGGGTCTGACATCGAAACCACCTACATTATCGGTTGGCTTTAAATCCCTCAACATAATATTCAATCCCCCTAAGTTACTTTCAAAAAAAACAAAAATTCAGTCAAACACAACATATGTCTATTTTATCATATTATGTGATTTATTCAACACACTATTTGCAAAAATATAGTCAAATCTTGTCATCACGATTAAAAAGCAGTATTTTTACACAAAAAAAGACCGGAATAAAAAATATATTCGGTCTTTTTAATCATTTGCTTACGCTTATTGTCAACCTATAAAAGTAAATCTGTCTGTTTTTCTGCCGTCAACATCAACTTTTTCGGCAAACATTTCGACAGGTCTTGCCCACACTTCACTTGTGTTGTGGAGATTTCTGTAAATTACAAGTTTTTCACCTGTTTCGCTGTGGGTTGCAAAGTTGATAACCTCATATTCGCCACCCTTGAAATGTAGGTAAATACCCGGCTTGATTTCTTTTGTCGTATTTTCGGCATTGTCCGAATTGCTTTCACAGCAATTTTCTGTTTTAACAGCTTTAACTGAAGTTTCTTCATTTGCAGGAGCTTCGTCAATTTCAGCTGCCCTGCAATCTGTATTGTCTGCATTGAAATCAACCCTGAAACTTCCGTCATTAACAACAAGAATCCTTGACTGATACGGCTGCATTTCAATTTCATAGTAACCGTTTACATCAATAACTTCGTTGCCGTTGAGAACATCTGTAAGCTTTGCGTTGCAGCCTGTGTCAAAACCGATTCTTTCAACACGGTCTGTAAGGTTGAATGCAACAAAAACAGTCTGATTGTCGGTTTTTCTTCTGTATACAAGCTTTTCATTCTGAATATTTATGTTTTCAAAATCGCCGTACTTGAGAGCTTCGAGTGCAAGCCTTACTACACCGAGTTTTTTGATATGCTCAAGAAGTTCATAGTTCGGGTTCGGGATGGAATCAAGGTCAAGACAGGGACGAAGTTCATAATCGCTGTAGGCAGTTCTCATACCCTCAATGCCGAATTCACTTCCGTAGTAAATTGACGGTACTCCGGGCATTGTATACATCATTGTGTAAACATTGTTGAGATGATTTTTGTCTTTAAGCATACTTGCAACACGGTTTACATCGTGGTTATCAACGAAATTATATGTGTAGATATTTCTGTAAATACCGCCGTTAGCAAACTGTCTGTTAAGAGAATGTGCAATTTCAAAATAGTTGTGGTCATTATGGCTTGAATAAATGCCTTTGTAGCATTCATAGTTTGTAACCGAGTCAAGCACATCGGGATTTGCCCAATGATTGTAATCGCCGTGGGTAATCTCGCCGTAGAGCCAGAAATCGGACTTTTTCTCTTTGCAAACATTTTTTAATTTCTTGAAAAATTCAATGTCAATGCAGTCAGCCGCGTCAAGGCGAAGTCCGTCAATATCAAACTCATCAATCCAAAATCTTGCACAGTCAAGAAGATAGTTTACTACCTCGTCATTGTGGAGATTAAGCTTTACAAGGTCGTAGTAACCTGCCCAGCCCTCATAGCTGAAACCGTCATTATAAGGACTGTTGTTCCAAAAGTTTAAATTTTCAAACCAAGACGCATATCTTGAATTTTCACGGTTCTGCTGAACATCTTTGAAAGCAAAGAAATCTCTTCCCACATGATTAAAAACGCCGTCAAGCATAATTTTGATGCCGTTATCGTGAAGTGTTTTGCAAATTTTTTTGAAAGATTCGTTGTCACCGAGCCGACAGTCGATTTTTTTATAATCAATAGTATCATAGCCGTGTTTTGAACTTTCAAAAACAGGGTTAAAAACAAGTGCGTTTACCGACATTGACTTCATATGGTCAATCCAGCCGTAAATTTTGTCAAGTCTGTATTCCTGTTTGAAATCATTCTCCTTTGGTGCTCCGCAAAAACCGAGCGGATAAATATTATAAATTACGGATTCATTTATATATCCCATTATATTATCTCCTTTTTGCACAGAATAAAGCAATGTACGAATGCAGTGTTTTGTGTACATTAGTCATAATTATAACACTAAAATTTCTATTGTGCAACTGAATAATTTGTGTTACAATGTAACATATTGATGATTTAAAAATGATTTTAAAAAAATCTCGGAGGAACAAAATGCTCAAAATACCCGAAAACAAAACAAGAAAAAAATTAAGAATCACACTTTGCGTGCTTTATCTCGTTGAAATCGTACTCTGTGCGTTGCCGTATTTCCAGTACATTGACGAAAAAAATGTACTCCATTCTTATTCCGTATTTGATATTATGTCTGTATGGGGACTCAGCGGTTCAAATGATGCGGTTTTTAAGTATTCGCTCTTTATGCCGATTTTCTTCATTATTCCGATTGCAGGATTTTTCTTCTGCGCTCTTGACAAAAAACGCAATATGAAGAATATCGTTTCAATCATCTGCTGTCTGCTCGGTGTGCTTTCAATTATCACAATGGTAAGCTATACAATCAGCCTTGCTTCTGTAATTGCACTTCTTTTGTACATTCTTATCTGCTTTCTCACAACGCTTTCAATCTTTGCAAGATTTACCGACAAAGATGCTACAAAAGCTCCTGTTAAGCAGAAAAACACAGACCCGAACAGGGAAGTGTAATTTTACAAATTAATAGTTAAAAACGGAAAATTGAAAATTTCGGTCGGGAACACAGCTTGATTAATGCAAAGCATTGTTTTCCCGACTTTATTTTATAAAATTAAAACACGGCAGTTCATTATCTGAAATGATTGCCGTGTTTATTTTTGCCGATTTAAATTTTAAAATTCCGTCAAAACAATGTGTGCCTGAGAATTATCGAGGACTAACGGTTTATCCATATCAACTCTCTTTAATTCTCCGTAGAGTCTGCCGAAAATTACGGTTGTTTTGTCCATATATGCCGCCATAGCCTCGCCTTTTACGGTGAACGGCTTGAATGTAATGTCAACTGCCGAATATCCCGCCTTAAAGTACCACGGTCTGTCAAGCTTTCCGCCTGTGCTTTTAACATTTATCTGCGACAATTTTACAAGGTGACCGTCTGTGAAAAAGCAATTTTCGTTGCCGTAACGGTTGTCACCGACTCTGCTTGCAAGACAGAGGGAAAAGCGTTTTCCGTCAATAAAGCAGTCGGAGCTTAATCTCTGATAATTATGCTTTCTCGGCTTTGAAAAGCGTGTCCAGTCAAAGTAGGCGTTTGTGGTTGTTTCGTTTAAAGAATATTCCATACCGCCAACACGGATAATTCCGCCTGCGACAAATTTGGGAACAAAGCGTTTGAGATAAAAATATTTTCTGTCTCTCTCAAACGGCGCAATTTCGTTAAGACTTTCGCCCGCCGTCTTTTTGAGATTAATGTTAAAGTAAAGATTTTTTATGCCGCCAAAGTCGATAAAATCACATTTTAAAAATCTTCCGTTCGGTGTGTTTGTCAACTGCAACTGAAGCCTTTTGTCCGTGTACAAAAGCTCTCCCGAACTGCCTGATTCGGGAAGCTCGTTCTTGCTGAAAACAAATTTCTTTACAACACAATCATAAATCACACCGCCTCTTTTAAGGTCGGCAACCGCAATTTTTACCGCAAATTCCATGCCTAAATTTTCAACCGAAAGATAGAGCGAAACCTCTGTGTTGCTTATGAAATAGCAATCCCTTTCGCTGTGTTTTCCGCTTGTTTTGCTCTGTTCGCTGTTATATTCAAAAACAGGCGTTCTTGCCCAGCCTGCACACATAACCTCTCCTTTTTCTTCAAAAACATTATGCTTTTCGGTTATCTCATGTTGCAAAACAATCCCTCCGTGTTCTCGTTTTTAAAAATTTCCATAAAATCACACCATACAATATACACAAAATAATTATGCTTTTCAAGAATTATAACAAAACTGTAAATTTCGTTTTCTGCCGTCAACGGTATATGTACTAATTTTCTGATTTCATGAATAATCTGTAATAATATCATATACCTGTGAGGGCGGTTTTTATGAAGAAATTTGTCATTTTGCTTTTAATCTGCTTATGTTTTCTGCTTTGTTCATGTAGTGCCGACACATCGGGATATCAAAACGAGCTTACCTGCACAGACTGGAGTGCAGAGCTTGACGGCGGCGGAAAGATAAGCCTTTCGTTTGACGGTGGCAATGCGTCTCTTATTATGATGAGCGGAAAAGACAAGGCGGAGCTTTGCGGAAAATATGTTGCCGATGATACAACGCTTGTCATATTTGTGCCGAAACTTTACCGAAATTACACCTTTGAATATATTCCCCACGGAAAAAAGCTTGATTTGTCATACAACGGTTCAAAAATCACGCTCAGCCGTGCCGATAACACGCAAAAAACCGAGTAAATCAGCCGTTCAATGTTTCTTATGTACATTTTGAGCGGAATACGCAGATTAACGAATAATTTTATTGATAAATAAAGTTGTGTGTGTTATAATGTTTTAAGCTATGTTATTATGCCATTTTTGGATTTTTTCGGAGGTATTGTTTTGGTAGTGTTTGGAATTGATCCCGGATATGCCATTGTAGGTTGGGGAGCAATCAATTTTCAATCGAATACATATAAAACTCTCGGTTACGGTGCAATTGAAACCGTTGCCGGAACTGATTTTAACAAACGGCTTGAGTACATCTATGACGAAACCTATGCTATTCTCAACAGATGTCGCCCCGACGCCCTTGCAATCGAAAAACTTTACTTTCAAACCAATCAGAAAACGGCTATCAATGTTGCTCAGGCAAGGGGAGTAACCCTGCTTGCGGCACAAAAACTTAAAATACCAATCTTTGAGTACACTCCTCTTCAGGTCAAAACGGCTGTAACGGGATACGGCAAGGCTAAAAAACCACAGGTTATGGAAATGACCGCAAGGCTTTTAAAGCTGAAAGAAATTCCGAAACCCGATGATACCTGTGACGCACTTGCAATTGCAATCTGTCACACACAGGCGGCAGGCTCACAGCTCAGAAGAGTAATGTACGGAAAGGGACTTTAAATATGCTTTATTCCGTAAGAGGAAAACTTATTGCTATAGAATCAAATGCAGCGGTAGTAGAGTGCGGCGGTGTCGGCTATATGTGCCAGACAACAATGAATACACTCAAAGCCGTAAAGCTTAACACCGAGGTAACGCTTTACACCTACCTTAATGTAAGGGAAGATGCGGTTGACCTTTTCGGCTTTGCAACAAAGGCAGAGCTTGAAACCTTTAAAAACCTCATCAGCGTAAGCGGTGTAGGTCCAAAGGCAGGACTTGCGGTTTTGTCGGAGCTCAGTCCCGAACAGGTTGCAATGGCAATTGCCTCCGATGACCTCAAAACAATTACAAGAGCACAGGGAATAGGCAAAAAAATTGCACAGAGAATTGTTCTTGAACTCAAGGACAAGCTTGCAAAAGCTGCTAAAGAGGACAGTTCCTTTGCACAGGCGGCACAGAACAGCGTGAATGTTTCAACGGGAAATGTTCCGAAAGCAATCGAGGCACTCGGAGTTTTGGGTTATTCTCCTTCGGATGTTTCGCCCGTACTCGCAACACTCGACAGCGCCTTGCCTGTTGAACAGCTTATTTCGCTCACATTAAAACAGATGGGAAGACAGTAACATATGAGTAAAATGGAATTCTCGGATGAATTTGATTTTGAAAACAGAATAACCGATACTTCCGAAATTCCCGAAGATACGGCAGAGAGCGACAACCCTCTGCGACCGAAAACACTTTCGGAATACATAGGACAGGAAAAGGCAAAGGAAAACCTCAAGGTCTTTATCGAGGCGGCAAAAATCAGAGGCGAAACCCTTGACCATGTACTGCTCTATGGCCCTCCGGGACTCGGTAAAACAACTCTTTCGGGAATCATTGCGAATGAACTCGGTGTGTCAATGAGAATAACCTCAGGCCCTGCAATTGAAAAGCCGGGCGACCTTGCGGCATTGCTTACCAACCTTAACGAGGGCGATGTGCTTTTTATTGACGAAATTCACAGACTGAGCCGTTCCGTTGAAGAAATACTTTACCCTTCAATGGAGGACTTTGCAATTGACATCATCACGGGTAAAGGTCAGATGGCGGCTTCGTATCATCTGCCGTTGCCAAAATTTACACTTGTCGGAGCAACCACAAGAGCAGGTCAGCTGACCGCTCCTTTGCGTGACCGTTTCGGTGTGGTGTTAAGACTTGAGCTCTACACTCCCGAGGAGCTTGCACAGATTGTTGAAAGAAGTGCCGGAATCCTCGGAATAAAAATTGAACATGACGGTGCGCTTGAAATTGCGTCCCGTTCAAGGGGAACACCACGAATTGCAAACCGACTTTTAAAGCGTGTGCGTGACTTTGCACAAGTTATGTCAAACGGCGTCATCACACTTGAAACCGCAAGGACAGCACTTGACAGACTCGAAATTGACGAACTCGGTCTTGACCGCAACGACAGAAGAATGCTTGAGGCAATCGTTCGTTTTTACAACGGCGGTCCTGTCGGACTTGAAACACTTGCGGCGGCAATCGGTGAAGAGGCTGTAACAATCGAGGATGTCTATGAACCGTATCTTTTGCAGATAGGTTTTGTCAGCAGAACACCGAGAGGCAGATGCATAACTGCCGAGGCTTGCAAGCATCTCGGCTGTGATTTTCCTAAGGGCGTTGTAAATGCCCAGCCTACACAGCCGACTCTCTTTGGTGACAGGGAGTCATAAATCAGTCACAATATGAGTGTATAATTCAACAGAGTGCAAGGTTCTTACTTGGGTTATATCGAAAATTTCAGTTTTGAAAATTTACAATCTACAAATTATTTAACGGAGGAATATATATAATGGGAAGATTATTCGGTACAGACGGTGCAAGAGGTGTTGCAAACGCAGAGCTTACACCCGAACTTGCAATGAATATAGGCAGAGCGGCGGCAATGGTTCTTATCAGCGATGAGGTTGAACACCCCACAATTCTAATCGGTAAGGACACAAGACTTTCGGGCGATATGCTCGAGGGCGCACTTATTGCAGGACTTTGCTCGGTAGGTGCAAATGTTCACATTCTCGGGGTAGTTCCTACTCCTGCGGTTGCTTATCTTGTAGGCAAATACAATGCCGATGCAGGTATTATGATTTCCGCATCACACAACCCGT
>ENA-OOSD01000145-OOSD01000145.1-human-gut-metagenome-genome-assembly--contig:-NODE-145-length-9949-cov-2.010107_pt1 | contig 9949 bp, 13 predicted proteins | sample MGYA00241180_ERZ501218 | MGnify/ENA primary metagenome ERZ501218 (study PRJEB25962, sample SAMEA2042436) | human gut metagenome | biome: human gut; feature: human-associated habitat; material: faeces... | reverse complement strand
GCAGAAAAATTGGGTAGTTATTAAATTAAAAAATTTAAGGAGCTGGTAGGTTTGGAAAATGAAAACAATACTGATTTAGCACATTGGTACGTAGTATACACATATTCTGGCTATGAAAATAAAGTGAAAGTAACTTTAGAAAAATTAGTAGAAAATAGAGGCATGCAAGATAAAATCCAAGAAATTATTATACCCATGGAAGAAGAGATAGAAATAAAAGATGGAAAACAAAAAACATCTATAAAGAAAGTGTTTCCAGGGTATGTCTTGATCAAAATGATAATGACTGATGAAACTTGGTATATTGTAAAAAATATTAAAGGTGTGTTTAATTTCGTTGGTGTTGGTGAAAAGCCATTGCCACTTACTGAAAAAGAAATGCAAACTTTAGGAATAGAGGATATAATGAATCTTGATTTTGAAGTTGGTGACACGGTAAGAATTATAACAGAACCATTTTACAATTACACTGCAACAATTGAAGAAATCTTTAAAGATAAAAAAAGAGTTAAAGTTAAAGTTTCTATGTTTGGTAGAGAAACAACAGTTGATCTTGAATTTGATCAAATACAAAAAATATAAGTAGTTTTAAGTATATATAATATATTTAATATAATCCTATTTTAAGGAGGTGAAAATGATGGCAGATAAAAAAGTAACACACGTAGTAAAATTACAAATTCAAGCTGGTAAAGCTAATCCAGCACCACCAGTAGGACCTGCACTTGGACCAACTGGTATAAACATAATGCAATTTTGTAAAGACTTTAATGAAAAAACTGCAAAAGATGCTGGAACAATATTCCCAGTTATTCTTACAGTTTATGCTGATAAAACTTTTGAATATGTATTAAAGACTCCACCTGCTGCAGAACTTTTAAAGAAAGCTGCTAAGGTTCAAAAAGGATCTGGAAAACCACATAAAGATAAAGTTGCAAAAGTAACAACTGCACAATGTGAAGAAATTGCAAAAACAAAAATGCAAGATCTTAACGCATCATCTCTAGAAACTGCTGTATCTATGATAAAAGGTACTGCAAGATCAATGGGGATCGAAGTTATAGATTAATTATGGGAGAACTATTAGTTCGTTAAAACCAAAGGAGGGAAAAACATGAGCAAAAGAATGGTTGAAGCAAATAAACTTGTTGAACCAGGTAAAATGTATGATGTTGCTGAAGCTATAGACCTAGCATTAAAAATGCCTAAAGCTAAATTTGATGAAACTTTAGAAATGCATATTAGACTAGGTGTTGATGGCAAACAAGCAGATCAACAAGTAAGAGGAGTAGTTGTACTTCCAAATGGTACTGGTAAAACAAAAAAAGTTTTAGTTTTAGCAAAAGGAGATAAAGCTAAAGAAGCAGAAGCTGCTGGTGCAGATTTTGTTGGTGATGATGACATGATTCAAAAAATTCAATCTGAAAATTGGTTTGGATTTGATGTAGTTGTTGCTACACCTGATATGATGGCATCTTTAGGTAAAATAGCTAGAATCCTTGGACCAAAAGGTCTTATGCCAAATCCAAAAGCTGGAACTGTTACAATGGATGTTACAAAAGCTGTAACAGAAATTAAAGCTGGTAAAATTGAATACAGATTAGACAAAAATAATATTGTACATTGTCCAATCGGTAAAGTATCTTTTGGAGCAGATAAACTAAAAGAAAACTATATGACATTATTAGATGCAATTGTAAAAGCAAAACCTGCAGCTGCAAAAGGAACTTATTTAAAATCAATTGCAATATCTACAACTATGGGTGCTGGTATAAGAATAAATCCAACATCTAAATAATTAAATATATTAAACCCTAGACAGTAGGTGGCAAGTCCACAATTCCTACCGAGGTTATATAAAAAGAATAGAACGGAAATGTTTCTTATCTTAGATTATAACCTTTGGTTGTCTAGATAAGAAATTTTTATTTTAAGGAGGTGTCATAAAAGTGCCAAGTGAAAAAATATTAAACGCTAAAAAAGAGCAAGTAAAAAATCTTGCTGAAAAATTTAAGAAAGCAAAAATGATCGTACTTTCTGATTACAGAGGTATAAACGTTGCAGATGATGCAAAATTAAGATCTGAAATTAGAGAAAATAACTGTGAATACATGGTTGTTAAAAATTCTATAATATCTCATGCAGCTAAAGAAGCTGGTATAGAAGGACTAGATACAGTTCTTGAAGGACCAACATCTGTAGCTATAGGATATGATGATTATATTGCACCAGCTAAAGTAGTAAATAACTATGCTAAAGATAGTGATTTTTACAAAATTAAAGCAGGTGTAATGGATCAAAAGATGATTGATGTTGCTGAAGTTAAAAAACTTGCAACTCTACCATCAAAAGAAACTCTATATGCTATGCTTGCATCAGCATTACTTGGAAATATACGTAATCTTGCTGTTGTTCTTGATCAAACAAGACAAAAAAAGGAAGAAAATGCGTAATATAAAAAATAATTAATAATGATTTTTAAGGAGGAATTTAAAATGGAAAAAATCGAAAAATTAGTAGAAGAAATCGAAAAATTATCAGTAATTGAACTTTCTGATTTAGTAAAAGCTATTGAAGAAAAATTTGGAGTATCTGCAGCTGCTGCTGTTGGAGCGTAAAATCGGTGAAATATGCAGAAAAGCCGCGAGACAGCTGCTGGAGCAGAAGAAAAAACAGAATTTAACGTAGTATTAAAAGATGCTGGAGCATCTAAAATTGCTGTTATCAAAGCAGTAAGAGAGGCTACTGGATTAGGACTAAAAGAAGCTAAAGATTTAGTTGATTCAGCTCCTAAAGCTATTAAAGAAGGAGTATCTAAAGAAGATGCTGAAAAATTAGTAGCTACTTTAACAGAAGCTGGTGCTACTGTAGTAATGGAATAATATATTATTTCATAAATTTAAAGAGAATCAATGTAATGTTGGTTCTCTTTATTTGACATTATACTAAAAATATAGTATTATATATTTTTAAAGTATTAAAAAGAAAGGAAGAAAACAATGTCTTTTGTATTAGGGTTTCTAGGAGTAATTTTGGGTATATTTGTATCGTTATTTTTAATAGTTTTTATAGTGCTAAAAAAAATACAAAAAGCAACTGGAATATCTGGTGTAAATCCGGTTACTACACTTAAAAACTTTTCAAAAGAGACCGAAATTTCAAATAGTACAACGCCCAGAAGTGTAAATGCAATGACTACTCTAGTAGAGCCTCAAATATTAAGAGATTTTCCTGATTTTAATAAAGAAATATTATATTCAAAAATAGAGTCTGATTTAAAAACAATATTTAATAGTATTGAAAATTTAAATTATGAAAAATGTTTAGAATTAGAATTAATACAAAATTCACTTGAAAAAGAAATACAAGATTACAAGGAACAAGGGGTAGCTATAAAATACGATAATATAGTTTTTCATAGACATGGAATTAAATCATATTTAAAGGCTGATGGAATGGCTACAATTACTACTTCATCTTCTGTTGAATATAACTTTTACGATAGTAGGAGAAAAGATAATAGTAGTTATAAAACTCAGACTAGGTATACATGTAAGTATGTTTACATATATGATCTATCTAAACTTCCTAAGAACTCAGAAAATGAAACATTTATACTTAATTGTCCTAATTGTGGAGCACCTTTAGTTAATTTAGATAAAAGAGAGTGTGTATACTGTGGTTCACATTTAGAGGAAATAAATTTAAAAACATGGAAAATATCATCATATATAGATGACTTTGCACTGAAAATATAAATATTGTATTTTTCCTAAATGTATTTACACATGTTACAAAAAATGATATAATAAATATATGTATGGGGGCGTTAGGTTTCGACGAACATGCAAGAAGTATAATAAGCGAGTAGTGGACTCCCGTTGGCCACTTTAATCATCGGGAAATAAATTTAAACGCTGATAGAAATGAATTAGCATTAGCTGCCTAAGTTGCGGCTATGTCTTGTACAGCTTTGCTAGAGGGCGGTATAAAGGCATCAAACTATCTAGCTTACGAATCTAATCTTTAGTCTAGGGTTAGAGGGTATTTTAAGACTACACTGCTTATCCTTTTTGTAAATACTTGGGATAGGTAGCAAGATTTAAGTATTTACTACACTCGTAGAAAGTTATATGAAAGGTGCTCGGACATGGGTTCAATTCCCATCGCCTCCACCAATGACGTATCTTTTCGAACTTTTTATAGGAAAGAGAGATACAAAAATTAATTTTTAATCTACTCATATTAGAGAAAATTAGGAAAGCATAGTTAAAAAAGTTTTTGGGACTTTGGTTGAACTATGAGAAGTTATATATACAACTCAAGGTGAATTTGATGTCAATATATTAAATTGGTCAAAAGCAATTACAGTGCCATATAAAGTAGCAAATTACTTAAATAAAAAATACATATTTATAATTAATAATAAAAAGATCGATGTTGCAGAATTTTTAAATTGAATATTATTTCAATTGAGGTTTGTTCACGTATTTAAAGAAAAAAGTGCAAAAATTTTTGTATGGAGAAATTAGTGAGTTAGGAAAATATTTTTTCTAATTCACTATTTTTTCTATATTTTAGTAAATTAATATGGTATAATAAAAGAGTGTGAAAAAATACATTTTAAGAAATGATTAAATAATATAATATTAATTATATTTAGGAGGATTAAATGTTAAAAAATGTAAAAGTCTTATATCATGCATCAATTGTGTTGTATGATAATATATATATTGATCCATATAAAATTGAAAATGAGACGCATAATGCAAAGTATTTGTTTATAACACACTCACATTATGATCACTTTTCAATAGAGGATATCGAGAAAGTAAGAAATGAAGATACAATATTTTTTGTTACACCAGATTGTAAGGAAAAATTACTTGAAATTGGTGTAGATGAAAAAAGAATAGTTACTGTTGCACCAGATGAAATGTATAGATTTAATAAGATAGAAATGCAAGTTATACCTGCGTATAATGTTAATAAGGAGTATCATAAAAAAGAATACGGATGGGTTGGATATTTAATAAAAATAAATGGTGTTACGTATTATATAACAGGAGATACTGATGTAAATGAGGATATACAAAATATAAAATGTGATGTGCTATTTGTTCCAATTGGTGGAACTTATACTATGGATTATAAAGAGGCGGCAGACTATACTAATAGTATTAAACCTAAGTATGTAATACCTATTCATTATGGAACAATTGTTGGTAAAAAAGAAGATGGTATTGAATTTGCCAAATTACTTGATACAAAAATTGAATGTTTAATATTTAATAAATAAGAAGGAGAAAAAATGGCTACAAATACAGTATTTTTTTGTAAAGAATGTGGGTATGAATCTGCAAAGTGGATTGGAAAATGTCCAGGATGTAATAGTTGGAATAGTTTTGTAGAAGAAAAAATTAATAAACAAAGTAAATCAAAGGCATCTTCTAAAGGATTTTCAAACACTTTTAATAATAAATCAGAAGTTAAAAAATTAAATGATATTATAATAAATAAAAGTATAAGACTAGATACTGGTTATGCAGAATTAAATCGTGTTTTTGGTGGAGGAATAGTAGAAGGCTCACTTACATTGATTGGAGGAGAACCTGGAATTGGTAAATCTACTTTAATCATGCAGGTATGTAATAAATTAAGTAATCATGGAAAAGTACTTTATGTTTCAGGAGAAGAGTCAGAAACACAAGTTAAACTAAGAGCAGATAGGCTTAAGGTATCATCTGATAATATATTATTTTTAAGTGAAACAGACATATCACAAATAGAAAATAAAATAGAAGAAACAGAACCGAAATTTTGTATTATAGATTCTATACAAACTATGTATGATGAAGATATTTCGTCAGTACCTGGAAGTATTTCTCAGGTAAAAGAGGTAACAGCAAGAATGATGTATCTTGCAAAAAGAAAAAATATTACAGTTATTGTTATAGGTCATGTAACCAAAGATGGTGTCATAGCGGGACCTAGAATACTTGAACATATGGTAGATACAGTGTTATATATTGAGGGTGAAAGATTTTTTACACATAGAATAATTAGAAGTGTAAAAAATAGATTTGGTTCAACTAATGAAATTGGAATATTTGATATGCAAGATGTTGGAATGGTTGAAGTTACAAACATTTCAGAATTATTTTTATCTGATGAAAAAAATAATTTACCAGGAACGGCTATAGTTGCAACAGTTGAGGGAACATCTACTATACTTTTAGAAATACAGGCCTTAACTTCACATTCTTATTATAACAATCCAAGAAGAGTTGCAAATGGAATAGACTTAAATAGGCTAAACATGATTCTTGCTGTACTTGAAAAAAGATGTAATATTGGTCTTGGAACACAAGATATATATGTAAATGTAATTGGTGGTATTAGAGTTGATGAACCTGCGGTAGATTTAGCTGTGGCTATGGCAATTGTTTCTAATTACAAAAATAAAGTTATTAATCCTAAGAATGTATTTATAGGTGAACTTGGACTTACAGGAGAAATAAGAAGTATAAATAACTTTGAAAAAAGAGTAAAAGAAATAGAGAAAATGGGATATGAGAAAATATATGCAAGCAAAAGACAAGTTGAAAGACTTAAGGAAAGTATAAAAGATATAAATATAAAACTTATTGGAATAAATACAATTGATGAAGCAATAAGCTATGTTGTAAATGGGTGATGTTTATGAATGATAAAATGTTAGAAATACTTAAATTAGTTGCACCAGGAACTGAATTAAGGGAAGGATTAGAAAATATATTAAAAGCCAAAACAGGTGCTTTAATTGTAGTATCTGATAGCGAAGATATATTAAAAATAGCTGATGGGGGATTTAAAATAGATGAAGAATTTACATCAACTAATATTTATGAGCTTGCCAAAATGGATGGTGCAATAATATTAAGTAGTGATTTAAAAAGAATAATAAGGGCTAATGTTCAGTTAAATCCGGATTTTAGTATATCAACTCGAGAAACTGGTACAAGGCATAAAACAGCAGAACGTGTTGCAAAACAATCTGGTGAACTTGTTATTAGTATTTCTGAGAGAAGGGGTATAATTACTCTTTTTAAAGGAAATTTTAGATATGTAATAAATGATACACAATCAGTACTTATGCGTGCAAATCAAACTCTACAAGCTCTTGAAAAATATAAAACTGTTTTTGACAATATGCTTAGTATTTTAAGTGAACATGAATTTGACGATATAGTAACACTAGATACTGTAATAAATTGTATTTATAGAAGCGAAACTATCATGAGAATGGAGACAGATGTAAAAAGAAGTATAATTGAACTTGGTGATGAGGGAAGAATTGTTAATATGCAACTTGAGGAACTTATGGCTAATGTTGAGGATGAAGAAAAATTGATTATACAAGATTATAACATAAACAAGGAAATATCAACTCAAAGTGTTTTAGAGGAAATAAGGAAGATAGATAAGAAAAATTTGATAGTTTCAGAAAAAATAGTTAAATTACTTGGATATGAAGTTTCATCTGATATATTAGATACTAATGTTTCTCCAAAAGGATATAGAATACTTTCTAAAGTTCCTAAAATGCCTTCATCTATAATTGAGAAAACTGTTGAAGCATTTGGATCATTACAACATATTTGTTCTGCTTCTATTGATGAATTAGACGATGTAGAGGGTATAGGTGAGATAAGAGCAAGAATAATTAATCAGTCTTTAAAGAGGTTACAAGAACAGTATATATTAAAATCTTACAATATATAGTTTTAAAGTATATCAAATAGCGGCGTTTACATAATTTAGTACAAATTTAAATTTATTTTAACTAAATTTTCTTTACTTTTTGCTTAAATTATGGTATAATATAGATGTACTTAAAGTTATATCTTGCAAGGAGGGATGTATTGTGTTTAAAGTAGGAGACAAAATAGTATATCCAATGCATGGTGCTGGAACTATTGAGGCTATTGAGCAAAAAGAAATGCTAGGAGACGAGAAAGATTATTATATCATTCGTATGCCAATCGGTGGTATGAAGCTTATGGTTCCAACAGATAAAGCTGATGATATTGGAGTAAGAGAAGTATCAAGCAAAAGTATCTCAGATGAAGTATTCGATGTACTTGAAAAACCACAAGATAACTATGTTCATGATGTAAACTGGAGTAAAAGATACAACATGAATGTTGAAAAGATAAAATCTGGAGACATTTTAGAAGTCGCTGAAGTTGTAAGAGATCTTTCACATAGACATATGGAAAGAGGTCTTTCAATTGGTGAGAAAAAAATGTTATCTACAGCAAAAGACATTCTTATAAGTGAAATGGTATTATCAGAAGGAATGTCACATGATGTACTTGACGAAAAGATTGAGGATGCTATAAAGGATTCATATAAATTAAGTGAAAATCAAAATAATGATGGTAATGGTACAGTTAGTTTATAATAAAAAGAATAAGAGATGTAAAAATTTCTTATTCTTTTTTTATATACTATTGGTTTGGATAAGTATAATTATTTAGAATTAAAAGCAAAGATTAGATTAATTAATATATTAGCAGAAAATCATTATGTAGTATTGATTTTTCTTCTTTTTTTGTGTATAATGAATGTATATTTTTTATTATAAAAAAGAGGGGGAATATATGGAAAGGAAAAAATTAAAAGTTATAAATATTATATGTTTAGTAATTCATTCAGTAATGATTTTTAGTGTATTTATTGAGCCTTTTTTATTATTTTATTTAGGATATAACTTTCCTAGTCTTGTATTTGCACCACTTGGTAGTCTTGGTGTTATTGTTTCAGAGTTGCTCGCACCTATTTTTGCCTTTATTATTTTAAATTTAATCGTACTCAGTGTAGTAAATTTAATATATGACAAAAAAAATGAAAAAATAAGCTTAACAACAACAATAATAAGTATAGTTCTTCACATTCCATTTGTTATTTTGCTAGTAAGCGGACTATTTATTACATCTACATTAGTAATAGCTGGTTTTGTTTTGCAAATTATTAGAGCAAACCTAATTGATAAAAATAATAAAGCTTTAAAATTAAAAAATTTAGAAAATCACTAGTGTGTACTAATACAAATAATGAAAAAATGTTATATTTTAATATATAACACTAATTTTATATAGGAGGTTGTTTTTATGGGAATAGCTTGTTTAATTTTAGCAGTAATTTCTATTATTTTGGCTATAATTTTTCCATATATTTCAGTTATAATTGGAATAGTTGGAATTGTTTTAGGAATTGTAGAAATAAATAGAAGAAAAAAGATAGGAGTAAAAAAAGTATTGCCAATTGTTGGTACTGTAATTTCTTCAGTTGGTATAGCTTTGTCTATGTTTATGTTATTTTACCTTGTTACACCAAAAGCAGGTTCAATATATGGCAAATGGTATTCTCCAAATAAAGATATGTATTTGGAAATAGATAAAGATGGAAATTTTGAATTATATACGTCTGATAAAAAAACTTCGGTTATTAAGGCAAGTTATACAATGGAAAAAGACACAACAGATCAAAAATACGTTGAATACGTTTTAACGGTAAGTGCAAAAGAAAGAATTGTAAATGGGGAAAGCTTAACCTCTCCATATACTACAAAGTTTAGTCTTATATTAGAAGATAATGGTACTTCTATGGGAATGATGAACTGGGTTAGTTATAATCTGTATGAATTTATAAGAGTGAAATGACGAAGAAAGAAGTTAAATGTATGAAAAAAATAAATAAAGTGATTAAAATAATAAATATTATATCTGTTATATTAGTTATACTTATGTTTTGTAACTTGATTGTGACTTGTTTTTTACCGTCAGATACTAAAGATTATTTTGAAAAACAAATAATTGAATCTTCAAAATTTGATGTTACCTTTCTTTTTATTTGTCAAATTTTAATTTTATCTGTTGTTAATTTTAAAAATTTAAAAAATGAT
>ENA-OOSD01000139-OOSD01000139.1-human-gut-metagenome-genome-assembly--contig:-NODE-139-length-10272-cov-1.794950_pt1 | contig 10272 bp, 7 predicted proteins | sample MGYA00241180_ERZ501218 | MGnify/ENA primary metagenome ERZ501218 (study PRJEB25962, sample SAMEA2042436) | human gut metagenome | biome: human gut; feature: human-associated habitat; material: faeces... | reverse complement strand
GCTGTTAAGGCTGGAGATGACCTCGTATTCATCGAGGCTATGAAGATGGAAACTCCCGTTAAGGCTCCGCAGGACGGCACAGTTGCAACAGTTGATGTTGCAAAGGGTGAGTCAGTTGACTCAGGTAAGGTTCTCGTAACACTTAACTAATCAATAATTCGGAGAAAGGGATGCTGTAAAATGGCAAAAAAAATCAGAGTTACCGAAACTGCTCTGCGTGACGCTCATCAGTCACTCATTGCAACAAGAATGACAACAGAGGAAATGCTCCCTGTTCTTGATAAACTCGATAAAATCGGTTATTACTCACTCGAATGCTGGGGCGGTGCAACATATGACTCATGCCTCAGATTCTTAAACGAAGATCCGTGGGACAGACTCCGCACAATCAGAGAGCATTGCCCTAACACAAAGCTCCAGATGCTTTTCAGAGGACAGAATATGCTCGGTTATCGTCACTATGCCGATGACTGCGTTGAGTACCTTGTTCAGCGTTCAATCGCAAACGGTATTGACATTATCCGTATTTTTGATGCTCTTAACGACATCAAGAATCTTAAAACAGCTATCAAGGCCGCTAACAAAGAAGGCGGTCATGCGCAGGTTGCTATCAGCTACACAACAGGTCCTGTATTCACAGATGAATACTATGTTGAGTATGCTAAGAGAATTGCAGACGCAGGTGCAGATTCAATCTGTATCAAGGATATGGCTGCTCTTCTTACTCCGACAAGAACCGAAAGCCTTGTAAAGGCTATCAAAGCCGCTGTTCCGGAGCTTCCGCTTCAGCTCCACACCCACTACACATCAGGTCTTGCATCAATGTGTCTTTTAAAGGGTGTTGAGGCAGGTGCCGACGGCATTGACACAGCAATCAGTCCACTCGCTCTCGGTACATCACACGCTCCGACAGAGTCAATGGTTGCCGCTCTTTCAGGCACAGAGTTCGACACAGGTCTTGACCTTAAACAGTTCTCTGACATCCGTGCTTACTTCATGACTCTTCGTGAGAAGTACATCAAGTCAGGACTTCTTGATCCTAAGATGCTCGCAACAGACGCTAACGCTCTTATCTATCAGGTTCCCGGCGGTATGCTTTCCAACCTTCTTTCACAGCTCAAGCAGGCCGGTAAAGAAGACAAGCTTGACGAAGTTCTTGCAGAAGTACCCCGTGTTCGTAAGGATTCAGGTTATCCTCCGCTTGTTACTCCGACATCACAGATTGTCGGCACACAGGCTGTATTCAATGTAATCACAGGCAAGCGCTACTCAATGTGCACAAACGAGTTCAAGGGACTTGTTGCCGGTGAGTATGGTACAACTCCAATGCCGATTGATCCTGAATTCCAGAAGAAGATTATCGGTGACAAGAAGATTATCAAAGGTCGTCCTGCAGATCAGCTTGAGCCTGAGCTTGATAAGCTCCGTGGCGAGATTGAGCAGTGGATTGAACAGCCTGAGGATGTTCTTTCTTATGCACAGTTCCCGAAGGTTGCCCTTGACTTCTTTGAAAAGAGAAGAAATGCCAAGGTTGGCATCAACGGCGACAAGCTTGACAAGAAAAATATGGTTCACCCAGTTTGATTTGACAACTAAAATTAACATTTATGCCACTTTCGTTATGAAAGTGGCATTTTCATTTGAGCAGAATTATTTTTGCTAAATTTTTAGCAACTATATTGCATTACATATATTTTAGCGGTATAATGAAGTAAATTGAATATCTGTTGCGTATACCATTATTACAGATAGAATTAATAAAAGATGAGGAAATCAAAATGAAAAAATTTTTAACAGCATTGATAGCATTTGTAATGTGCTTTTCGGTTGTAACAACAGCTTTTGCGGCTACACCTGATGAAGCTTCTGATTCAGACTTGATTTCAGATATTAAACAGGCTATGTTAGATACATATTATGGTGATGAAAAGCCTGAATATCTGAATGTCGAAATTCTTTTGGACGATGAAGACGAGGTATATTTCAGTTTTTCTGACAGCTTTGCTACTTCTGCAAACAGAGTTTACACCGAGGCAGGCAATTACATAGTTTCTTATCTCGAAAATTGTCCTGTGGCACTGTACAAAAACAACAGGGTTTATATGATCCCCGATGCTTATAATTCGGGCATTATTGATGACGATACACTTGAGGGCTTGACCTATTGCGGACATATGGATATAGTTCCGAAAAGCGATGATTCAGCACTTGTTATCGAAATAAAAAACAAAGTTATTGAAGAGTGTTTTGACGGCAAATCACCTGAAACTTTGAGAATTGATATTGTTGGCAGAACAAGTGACGGCGGAGTGTGTTTTAGATATAGTTTTGGCGGTGGTATGGATGTAATTGTTGAAGAAACAATTGGTGACTATACTTATAGTTACAACCATGGCGATGATGTTATGCTTTATAAAAATGGCAATGTTTACTCAATCAAAGAGGCTTATGAAAGCGGAGTTATTGACGATAGTATTCTTGAAGAATTGTCAAAAATGAATTTTGGTTTGAAATCTAATAAACCGAATACAACTGTTTCTACTGAGCCTACAACTACGGTTGCAACAGTTGACGAACCTGTAACAGTACCCGATACAACTTCTGCAACTTCGGCAACTAAGCCTGTTTCAACAAGCGACACAGCTACAAAGGACACACCGAACAATTCACAGAATAACAGCGGTGCTGTACAGACAGGACAGAACAGCGTTGCGGTAATTCTTCTTGTTGCAATGCTTGCAGGTTGTGCAGTAATTTTTGCAAAACGCAGAAATTATTTTAAATAATTCAAAACATCAACAGAATATATAAAATAAACCGTTCTCGCTTTTGTGAACGGTTTATTTATTTTAGCTTAAAAATTTGTGATAGTTTATCAAGATGTATTGCTTTTTATATCATTTAATGTTACAATTAACTTGCATAAAAATTTAGCGAAAGTTTTTAATAATGCGTAGAATATTTACAAAGTGAGGGATAACTATGAAAAAGTTTTTACCTATAGCCATGGCGGCGGTAATGTCGATATCTGCGGTTGCGGTTTCGGCAGTTTCTGCAAATGCGGTTGAACCGCTTAACACACCCGTGCAGTATGCACAGGTTGCAAGGGCAAGCTTGGCAACACCGAAAATTTCAAAAGCCGAAAGCGTTTACGGCGGTGTAAAGCTTACATGGAACAAAGTGAATGGTGCGGCTAAGTACAGAGTTTACTACAAGGGCCGTAAAGGCTGGACACGAATGGTCGATACAACTTCAACCTCATATATCGACAAGGATGTTTCATCGGGCAGGAATTACACCTATACTGTAAGATGCATTTCTGCTGACGGAAAGAGCTTTACAAGCGGTTATGATTCAAAGGGGACAAGCGTAAAATATATTGCCGCCCCCGAAATTTCAAAGCTTGAAAATGTAAACGGCGGTGTGAAAATTACATGGAACAAAGTAAGCGGTGCAACTAAATACAGAGTTTACTACAAAGGCAGTAAAGGCTGGACACGAATGGTTGATACAACTTCGACCTCATATATCGACAAGGATGTTTCATCCGGCAGAAATTACACATATACTGTAAGATGTATTACATCAGACGCAAAGAAATTTACAAGCGGTTATAACCCGACAGGCAAGTCGGTAAAGTATGTTGCCACACCGAAAATTTCAAAACTTGAGGTTACATATGACGGTGTAAAGCTGACATGGAACAAGGTTGCAGGTGCTGAAAAATACCGTGTGTACTACAAGGACAGAAACGGTTGGACAAAGCTTGCCGATACAACAGGTACGACTATGCTTGATATGAATGTTGTTTCAAAGGAATTTGATTTAAGCATTGATGATATTTATTACACGGTTCGTTGTATCAGCAAGGATGCCAAGAGTTTTACAAGCGGCTACGATTCAAAGGGTACGCCCATTGGCGATCATCAGGATTGTCCCGAAATTTACAGCATTGGTGCAGTAAACAACGGTGTTGAAATGCATTGGACGGGAGATGCACCAAAGTTCCGTGTTTATATTAAAGAAAACGGCTCTTGGAAGAAGATAGCAGAAACTTATGACAACTATTATGTTCACAAGGGTGCAAAGTCCGGCAGTAACACTTATACGGTAAGAGGTGTTTCAAAAGACGGTAAAAAGTTTACTACGATGTTTAACCCAACCGGTGTAACATACAGGTATAAGACATCCGATAAAACAAGGGACGCTTATATCAATTATATGATGAATCATACCGATGAATGGATGCCAAGCTTGGGAAGTAATCACAATTTGTCAGGTGTTATGTTTTTGGATTTCGACTTTGACGGAGTTCCGGAGCTTGTTGCACAAAAGGCTGATTCCAATGAGTATAGTTTCCATTCCGTTGTTTACAAATTTGAAGACGGTAAGTTAAAAAGAGTGGGAAATGTTAACGACGGTTTTGCGATATACTATAATAAAACTGCCAAAAAGTATGAGGTTCACGACCTAAAGATATCTTTAAATGTAGATGACGGTTACTATTGGTCGGGTAATTCAATAATCACATACGACGGAGAGAATCTTTTTGCAAATATGTATTCGGCAAGAGGCGTAGGCGAAGAATCAAATAATAATGTTTATTATAGATATTTTGACGGTAATGACAAAAATATTTCACGGGCAAAATATAACGAAATTAACCTTAAACAGTTTAATAATTGCGTAAATGCACATATGTTTACCGAATTTATTGCGACAGGTTACGGTGATAACAGCGTATGGGGTGAGAACACTACCGCTGAGAATAAGCAGTCTTTGCTTGACGCTTATAATTCTTTCTCCTATGAGAAGTATTGATTATTTAAAAATTAATATGTTTTAACTGCAAAAGGGTTCAGCCGTAAAAAGCTGAACCCTTTTATTGCACAACAAAAAAAACGGTTCAGCCAAATTGACTGAACCGTTAATCTGTACTATGTTAAGCTTGGAAACAAGTAGTTGTAAATTATCACAAACTACCTACACGAACTACGAGCGAGGTACTCGCATTAGTTGTTGATGAGCTTATCTTCGTCAGACCAGCTGTAGAGCTTTCTAACTTCCTTACCGAATACTTCGGCAGGAGCTTCGGCAGCGAGCTTTCTCATAGCCTTGAAGTGAACCTGTGAACCGGCATCGCTCATGTCAAGGAGGAAGTCCTTAGCAAATGTACCGTCCTGAATGTCAGAAAGAACCTTTCTCATAGCCTTCTTAGTATCCTCTGTGATGATCTTTGGACCTGTGATGTAGTCACCGTACTCAGCTGTGTTAGAGATTGAATATCTCATGCCTGCAAAACCTGACTGATAGATAAGGTCAACGATGAGCTTCATCTCATGGATACACTCAAAGTAAGCATTTCTTGGGTCATAACCGGCATCGCAAAGTGTTTCAAAACCTGCCTGCATAAGTGCGCAAACACCACCGCAGAGAACTGCCTGCTCACCGAACAGGTCTGTTTCTGTTTCTGTTCTGAATGTTGTTTCAAGAACGCCGGCTCTTGCACCGCCGATACCGAGTGCATATGCAAGTGCGAGATCCTTAGCCTGACCTGTAGCATCCTGCTCAACAGCAACGAGGCAAGGTACACCCTTACCAACCTGATACTCTGAACGAACTGTGTGACCAGGTCCCTTAGGAGCTACCATTGTAACATCAACATCCTTTGGAGGCTTGATGCAACCGAAGTGAATGTTAAAGCCGTGAGCGAACATAAGCATATTGCCTGCTTCCAGGTTTGGTTCGATCTCGTCTTTGTAAAGTGCAGCCTGTTTCTCATCATTGATCAGAATCATGATGATATCAGCCTGCTTTGCAGCCTCTGCCGATGTATATACCTTAAAGCCCTGTGCCTCAGCCTTTGCCCAGCTCTTGCTGCCTTTGTAAAGACCGACGATTACATCACAACCTGAATCCCTGAGGTTGAGAGCGTGTGCATGACCCTGGCTGCCGTAACCGATAATAGCAATTTTCTTACCCTTGAGAAGGTCAAGGTTACAATCTGACTGATAGTAGATTGGTGCTGTCATGTTTTTTGTGTAGTCTTTCATATTAAAGTCCTCCTTACCGCAAACGCGGCATATAAATTAAAATATATGCTAACTGTAAGATTAAACGGAAACCGAAGCTGTGCCTCTGTCAATGGCAACAGTACCTGTTCTTACAATCTCACGGATACCATAAGGCTTGAGTAAGTCAACAAGCGTGTTGATGCGGCTTGCACATTCGCAGTACTCAACGGTAACTGACGAAGGGGATACATCAACGATTTTCGCCTGCATAATTTCAACCGTTTTGACAATTTCGGCTCTTTTTGAGGCGGCGCAGTGAACCTTGATTAAAACAAGCTCACGGCTGATAAATTCGCCCTCGTTAAGCCTTTTTACCTTAATGACGGGAATGAGCTTGTTGAGCTGTTTTTCAAGCTGTTCAACAATGTACTCGTCACCGTTTGCAACGATTGTGATTCGGGAAACCGACGGGTCCTGAGTAACACCTACTGCGAGTGAGTCGATGTTAAAACCTCGGCGAGAGAAAAGTCCCGAAATTTTTGAAAGAACGCCCGCCTGATTTTCAACAAGTATTGATAATGTATACTGCATTTTATCACCTCATTAAATTGACGGAGTGTCGGGGTGAACATCGCAAACAAGAATGAACGGTTTTTCCGAATCAACAATACCCTTGATGATGTTTTCAGCTTCCTTGTTTGAATGAGCCTCTGCATGGTCAATGCCGTAAGCATCGGCAATCTTCAAGAAGTCGGGATCACCGTTGAGAATTGTTGCGGAGTGTCTGCCGCCGTAGTGTTTGTCCTGAAGTTCACGAACCATTCCGAGTCGTGCGTTTTTCATAATGATGATTTTAATTCCGAGCTGATTGCCTGCAATAGTCGCAAGCTCATTAAGCCCCATCTGAAAACTGCCGTCACCGCAGATTACAATAACATCACGGTCGGGTCTTGCAAACTTTGCACCGATTGCAGCGGGAATTGAGTAACCCATTGTACCCATACCGCCTGTTGTGAGGAATCTGCCCTCACGAATACGGAAGTTGTTTGCACACCAGATTTGATTTTGTCCTACATCGGCAACAAGAATTGCCTTTGAGCGGAACATTGCACTGAGATGACCGACAAGTGTTCTCGGCTCAACAAAGCCGTCAAAAACGGGAGGCTCACGGTAAAGGTCTTTTTTCCAGTTCTTTACGGTTTCGCTCCACATTGTTGTAACCTTGTAATCGCCGATGCTGTCAAGCAGCATATTGATGACATTTTTCATATCGCCTACAATCGGAATTTCTGTTTTAACATTCTTACCGATTTCAGCAGGGTCAATGTCAATGTGAATTACCTTTGTGTTTTCACTCATCTGGTCGGGAGCCGCAACAGCTCTGTCACCGAGTCTTGCACCGCATACGATTACAAGGTCGGCTTCGTGAAGAGCACGGTTGGCAACAGCCTTGCCGTGAGTGCCGAGCATTCCGAGATAAAGCTCATGCTCGCTGGGCATAACACCGATGCCCATCATAGTTGAAATAACGGGGATACCCGTAGTTTCTGCAAATTTTTGAAGTTTAAGCTTGATACCCGAACTCAGCACGCCGCCGCCTGATACGATAACAGGACGCTTGCTTGCGTTGATGGCCTCAACAGCCTTTTTAACCTGAATTGCGTGTCCCTTAGTGTTCGGCTTGTAACCGATAATGTTTACGCTTTCGGGATATTCAAAACTTTCAATTTCATTTTCCTGAATATCAACGGGAATGTCGATAAGTACAGGACCGGGTCTGCCGGTTGAGGCAATATGGAAAGCCTCTTTGAAAACTCTCGGAAGGTCTTCTGTTTTGCTGACGAGATAACTGTGCTTTACAAACGGTTCACAAGCTCCCGTGATGTCAGCTTCCTGAAAGACATCTCTGCCGAGAAGGTCGGAACGAACCTGACCTGTAATGGCAACAATCGGAATAGAGTCCGTATAGGCGGTCGCAATACCTGTGATGAGGTTGGTTGCACCGGGACCGGAAGTTGCCACGCAAACACCGGGACGATTACTGCATCTTGCATAGCCGCTTGCCGCATGAGCAGCGTTCTGTTCCTGACGAACAAGAATGTGGGTAATGCTCGAATCGTAAACTTTATCGTAAAATGGGCAAATAGCCGCACCGGGATAACCAAAAACTATGTCAACGCCCTCGGCTTCCAAACATTTTACCATAATTTCAGCACCGCTGATCATTATGTTTTGTCCCTCCTATCCTTTTTATTGTGAGCAAAAGGTGTTTTGTAACATTAAATATACCTTTTTACTTTACCGCTAATTATACAATAAATACCTTAAAAAGTAAAGAGCAGTATTGCCCATAAATTAAATTTTTTGCAGGATTTTGACAGATAATTTGCAAAATGGATTTTAATTGATTTTTACCGCCTGTTTACTGAAAATTTAAGTCGCTTAGTTTTGTAAAGTATATTCTTGAATTAAGGTCACTTTTTTTGTCTGCATTATCAGGGGACATCATTATCATCAAATTATCTTTTCCTATCCGTGATATACCGCCTATAGTGTACCCTTTTTCTTCAATATTGAATTTTGTTTCTTTCATTGTTTTGTTGGTTGTATCAAAAAGATATATGTAGTTATCTTCTGAACTTGATTCCGCCCTTTTATACAATAAATTTGTATCACTGTCATCTTCAGATGCGGATACTATTGAAAAAGTATCATCTACATCTTCTGATATGTCGGATTTTTTCAGCTTATCGCTGTCTATATATCCTATACATCTTGTTATGCTGAAATTTTGATAGAATAGATAATTGTTTTTAAAATCAAAAACCTGTACGCCCTGAATTAATTCGTTTGAATCATCTGAAATGTTGGATATATCATAGCTTTTGAGAAAATTCATATCATAGTCATAAGTTTCTATTTTTAAAGAAGCTTCGTTCTGTGAAATGCAATCCAAAACCAAAAGAGAGATTGTTTTTGTACTTTTGTCAATTGAAACTTTTCTTATAGTTTCCCCGATACTGTTTTTATCATCAAACTCTAAATATTTTAATTGCTTGACTTTTTGAGTTTCGGTATCATACAGTTCCAAAGAAGTACCGTTGTCTAGCACTTTTGTGATTATGACAAGATTGTCTGCTCCTGTAACAGTGTCATATGGAAATCCGCCTTTGTCAGAAAATACAGTCGTCATTTTGTTTTTATTAAGGTCGATATCAATAAATTCAAGAGTTCTGTTTTCTTCGTCTGTAATGTCGCCCGTGCTTGCCGTAAAGCAAAGGTGATTATTTACATAAGCTTTATCGTGAATTTGCATAGACCAGTTTTTTATTGAACCAAGTTTTACACTGTTTTTTTTATCTAAATAATATCTGTAGTATTCCATTTCATTTGGAGAGTCTTTATTGATTTTTGAATATATGAAGCCGTTATCAATTTGTTTAAATAAGCCGTAAAGATTTAAAGTATCCACCTTTTTGCCGTTATTGTAAATTTCAAAATCATGATTTAATTCTGTTGTTTCAATATCTGAATCAAGAGATAAATCATCTGTATTCGTTACGGTTGTTTGTTCAGTGGAATTATTGCTTGATGAAGAAGTGTTACATCCATATAATGAAAGTAAAAATAAAGCGGTTACTAATAATAAAAATATCTTTTTCAAATTCATCTCTCCGAAGTTTATTTATCAGTTACAAGCGCTGACAAAAACATTATAATTTATATAATTATAAAAGTCAATGATTTTAAAATACTATAATATAAGATTATGTTTAGAAAAATTTTGGCAAATGAAAGCACCGTGAAACTTGTGAAAGCTCACGGTGCTTTATCATAATAAATGATATGATTTGCAAAAAATCAATATTTCTTTTTGAGGAGTCTTGCGGCTATGAGTACGCAGACTACGCTGACGCCTGTGTCGGCGATAACAGACATCCAGATTTGTGCAAGACCGAATGCGGCGAGGATAATTACAAGAGCCTTGATTGAGAGGGCAAAGATGATGTTGCCCTTGACTGTGTTGATAACACTTCTTGCAATTTTAATTGCCTTTGGAAGCTGTTTGAGTGTGCCTGATGCGAGAACTGCGTCTGACGCTTCAATAGCGGCTTCACTGCCGAATCCCATTGCGATACCGCAGTCGCTTGCCGAAAGAACAGGGGCATCATTGATACCGTCACCCACAAAGCAAGCACCCTTGGATTTTGATTTCAAGCCCTTGAAAAGCTCAAGCTTTTGAGCAGGGAGAAGCTCT
>ENA-OOSD01000129-OOSD01000129.1-human-gut-metagenome-genome-assembly--contig:-NODE-129-length-10664-cov-2.018381_pt1 | contig 10664 bp, 9 predicted proteins | sample MGYA00241180_ERZ501218 | MGnify/ENA primary metagenome ERZ501218 (study PRJEB25962, sample SAMEA2042436) | human gut metagenome | biome: human gut; feature: human-associated habitat; material: faeces... | reverse complement strand
GACATAGGTTCCAGCAGAGGACGGTTTTCCTCCAGCCAGCTGCTGACAATCCTTAGCTTTTCATCTGCCAACTGTAAATTAAGCTGCGTCATGCTGCCTCTCTTCAAATGAGGTAAAACAGTCCTTGTCATATAATCAGCTCCGTTAATCTTCAAGCTGACCGAAAGATCACTTGCCCCGTCAAAAGGCGGCAAATATACATTCACAAACTGATAGTTATTCATCAAACGGTCAAAGTCAAAACGGATAGGCTTATTATTCCCTGCGAGTGAGAACCATTCCCCCGTATAAGGCTGATACTTTCCCTGCGTAAATATACGGTCTCCCGAAACACTTAACAGTGATAACCGGTCAGTCATATCGGAACTTTCTATGCGGAACCTTAACAAAGAAGTGGCACTTATCATCTTCATCCGCACAAAAAAACTACTGGATAAACTTCTCGACAATTCACGTCCATACAGAAAATCGGTGAAAGGAGCCTTTTTAACAAGGGTGTCTTTCAATGTCAGCCCTGGAATAAAAGGATAACAGACATAAAATATAGCCGTCGTATCTCCTGTAATAACCGAACCCGACTCCGGTCGGAAAAGATGATCGGAGAAAAGGAAAGGCATCCCGTTTAACATCAATTTTTCATCCATAGTAGCATCACTCGACATCGAATAAACCCCCACCTTGTTTAAAAGCGGCGTATGCTCGTGGGGATAAACGTCTAATTGGAATTCCAAGGGTTTGCGCACCTTCAACCACTGGTTACGCACATGCTCAGCGGTACTAATCGCCTGTGTAGTCGTAACATTACTCTCCTTTGAGCCACAAGAGACCAAAAAGAGATGTACAATCAAGAAGAGAAAAAGAAATCTCATGATAATGCTTTTAAAAAGATAGGCCCAAACCTACTACTCAGGAATGAGCCTATCGGCGTTCGAATACTAATACAAACCACATGTCTGATCCATGCAGGTTTCTCTTTAATTAAAGTTTTTTGGAAAGGGCATAGACAAAAATACCTTTATCAATCTTCTTGGTATGCAGACCTCGTTTCTGCTTGATGAAAATCATCGAAATTCCGGTACTTATCACCGCAACCAGTACGATCAGTCCGGCAACAATTCCCAAAAGGCAATAAGCGATGATGAAACCCATTATAGCTCCACCGGCTGTCATTGCAGCCCAATAAATGTAGCGCCCTCGAAGCCCCATAAATTCTAAAGGTCTTTGGAGTCCTTTAAATATGGGATACTCGGGCAACTCCATCTCCTGTCTTTGCTCTGCAGGCATTATCTTATGAGTTAGTTACACCAAAAAACAGAGGCAATGCTTGCGCGGCGGCCACCAAAAAAATACAGGCACCGACAATCATCATGATACTCTTCTTCACATCCTGTTCCTCGTTGTTCATCTTGATGTAGACTGAAATCGCCCCGACAAGAGCGACCACACCGGCTATAGCATAGCATAACTTGGTCACATAAGGTACATATTTGGCAATTTCCTCCGTCACAGTACCCAATGCTGTTGTTCCGGCAGAATAATCTCCTGCCGAATTCTGTGCAAAAGCTACTGCTGATCCACAAACTAACATCAACAAAAATGCTTTAAGTCTCGGAGAAGAGACTAACTGATTTACAAATCTTTCAACTCTACTTTTCATCATCACATTTATAAATTTAACTTCGTATTATTATACTCTTCTGCAGTTGAGTTTATTTTCACACATATCTACGCTCCATTTTCCAACTCTTACTTCAAGAAGACAATGAAACTTAGCCTATAGGCAAACATCACCTATACCTGATATCCAAAAAATGCCGGGAATACAATAGAAGCTCCAATTAAAAACAAACAAGCTCCTACAACAAGCATGACGGATTTTTTAACTCCATCCTCCCCCATCGCCATCTTATAATAAATCTGGAAAGCCGCTACAACAGCCACAATAGATGCCACCACATATATAAGATAAAGCAGATAGAGCATCATTGTCACTACAAAATCATGCATCATAGCCAACGCATCCGCCCCCCAACTGTAATCCACACCGCCACAACGGGCAAGTGCGGATACAGGTTGAGACAACAATACTAGGCAAATGAAAAAGTATTTAAGCAAATCCTTCCCGAAACTCGTCATGATACCTTGCGGATAAATAATGATCCCCTTTCATGGGCATTTAAAAGGAGGTCACGGAATAGCTCTTTACTCATTGCAGCACTACCAATAGGCTCAATCGCCTCCATATCATCTTCCACTTTGCCTATCTTTTGCTTAATAGCAGAAAGCTTTCCGTGACTTTGGGATGTCATGTCATCCTTCATATTCTCCTTATTATTTTGATAAATGTCTTCTTGTTTTTCTTCCCTTTTTTCTGTTGGTTTGTCCAAGGTAAATCCATCACCCGATTCCTGAACCCCGACGGCCTTCTCCTCCTCTCCCATAAAAGAAACATCAAATTCCTCCTCTTCCTTTCCGGAAGAAGCCCCCTTCTGCTTTCTTTTGTCATATGCAATCATTCCTGCAAGATATAAAAGCAGGAATATTGTTGTACCAATGGCGACATGAGTAAATGTAATCATATTAAATAGTAATATCAGTTTTTAAATATTTGATTAGTTATAAACTCGAAACAAGGTGAAACACATTTCTGCTCTTCCAAAGACATAAATAAGGTATTCCTGCGCTGCATACACACCTTTAAAGGAATGCGTGGAGAGCGAATAGCTACTGCATCTATGGATTTATCCCAATCATCCCACCTCTTGCGGTCTGAAACTCTTCCTATTCGCACATCCACCATGTTAGGTACAAAAATAGCCGTTCGTTTCAACGCCGGATTCATTTTTTCCAGCATTTGGAGGACGGTTGCAAATACCCCGGTAGAATCAATGGAAAATTCCTCATATTGGAAAGGTACAATGACATAATCGGAAAAAGTAACAATGCCCAGATTCTCAGCTCCGGATCCCCCGGGCAAATCAAACAGATAATGCCGCTGTTCTTCCTTTTTATAATTCTCCAAAAGTAATCCCAAACGGTCAAACTCCTCCTTTATAATAAAAGGCCGTATTTCAAATAAAGGCTGACATTCTGGAAAGGCTCTCATGTCCTCATTACGTGCACGCCAGAGGGTCGCCTGCTCATCCGCATCAAATATGCATACGGATCTCCCCTGATTAGCCCAGTAGTTTGCCAACGAAACACACAAACTGGATTTTCCTACGCCACCTTTCTTATTTGAAAAAGTAATTATCATCACTGTTTTTTTTGCAAAGTAAAAGCCTTTCATCGGATGGACGAAATTTACCAGTTCGAATGGTAAAGTATTTATATTTAATTGATTATATCTACAAAATCGGACATCCGAATCGGACTTAAATAGAATAAGCCATCCATTATTACCATTTCTCCCCTGCCTTATGGCAACTAAAAAAGCCCCTGTGAGCACAGCCAATGTACATAAATCAAGTGAATCCCCATCAACTCAAAGCTCTTCGCCTATCATCATATCAATATAGCCCTCACTAAATATTGTAATACACTACAACGAAGCCATAAATTAAAACGACTATTATGAATAGTATATCAGACAACATGCAATCACATTTCAACATAAATACATATTCATACTACTATATTTTTACATAATTATACGAACATATATTTTCATTATTCACCTTATCTATATGCACACCTTCCACAAATACATCCAGCATAACTATACTCAATCAATAAGACTGGCTTGGGAGATCAACATAATCGAGCTACATATATACGTTCATATATAAATATATTCATATTATCACATGATTGCATAAATACATTATCGCATAATTACATGATTATACATACATATAATAATACATTAATACAAACACCAAATAACATTATCATATGATTATATAACCGCACATCCCCTCTCCATAAGACTTAATCAAACCCACACACAGACAAGCACCCCCCCACAAAACATACAATAATGCTATAGTATAATAATATTATAGCATTATTGTATGTTCATACTTTCATACGAAGACACAATAAAACATTCATGTAACATCAATCACTAATACAAAATACACAATAATACAATTACATATTTGCATTAAGACATCATCACACAAACACAGTTTTACATGAACATATATTCATATTTTCACATAAACGCATATTAACATATTTACATTACAACACGAGCATACATTCACATAACACAAGAGTAACGCAATATCATCATATTTTTATGCAATAATATTTTCACATTATCATATTACAACATAATTACATGTTCACATAATCACTTATTAGCATCGTTACATTATTACATTTTTATGTTATCACATTAAAATGCAAACATACTACCATACAACAATACGCCGATATTTTTTTCATGCCATCCATACTACAACACCGCAGCATACTAAGTCCTCCCAGGAAAAAACATACAACTATACTTTCATTAAACCATGATAATACTGCCACATTTTCACACTATTATATTTATATACAAAAATATGATTATATAAAAGCGTAATAACATATCATCACATAGTAACATCATCATATAAACAGTACAAACAAAAATAATTAAAAAAACGCCAGTCCCTCAGAGCCAACAAGACATCCGAGAGGAGAGGAGGGAGAGGCGGAAGAAATCAACCAAAACCACATCCGCATTTCAGCATATCAATATGATGATATAATCATGTATTAATATAAAAATACACATATATAACAATATAGCAACATGATAACATATTTGCATTACCATATATTTACACTATCATATATTCATATTATCATGTAACAATACAAGAAACAGACAAAACCAATAATAATAAGACAACAACATATCACTAAATATAATCCTATAAATCAACACATTAAATAACACAAAGATTAACACATTTACATTTTCATATTTTCATACTGTAATACAGATATATAATTATATATACGTATAATTACATACTTATAACTTTACATTTTAATACTATTATACTTTTACACGTTTATATTTTCATGTAAAAATTGGATTATTCAATAAAAAGAGGTACATTTGCAATATAATAGTAAAATCATAAATCATGGCTAAAGTTATTTCATTTCTAAATTTCAAGGGTGGAGTAGGTAAGAGTACATCAACCGTTAATGTAGCAAAAGCACTTTTTAATCTTGGATATAAGACTCTTGTAGTTGATGCTGATGCGCAAGGCAATGCATCAAAAATGATGGGGTACCGGCCTGCTAAAGCAGAAGAAGAACGTAAGAAAGCAGAAGAGGAAGAAGCTAAGCGTAAAGCTGAAGAAGAAGCTGCTAAAACTGCTACTCAAAAAACTGAAACTGAAACTGAAACTCCTACTAAGATTGTTCTTACTACTGATGACGGTGATGTTGAGTATAATCTTGATGCTGACGGTAATGCCATTAAAGACGGAGAGATTGTTTACACTAAAGCTCAGTTAGATGAATTTGCTGCTGCTGAAACTCAAGAGGAAACTATAGATGTTTCTGCTATTTCTGCTATTTCTGGTTTAACTCCGGTGAATGCTGATGGTACTCCTAAGCAATATGAAATGACTGTTGAAGGTCTTGCTCAACGTGATGCTGATATTGCAGAGCTTGCTAAACGTCAGGCTGAAAGTGAAGCTATCAACAATTTCTTCCGTACTAATCCGGATATTTATCAAGCTGCTCTTTACAAACAAACGTATGGTTCTCTTGAGGGTTTTGCTAATCATGTTGATTGGACTACAATGACCCTTGAAGATAAATCAGATGATCAGTTAGAAGCTGTTATTCGTTCTGCTGAAAAACGTAAAGGTACTTCTGATGCTCAAATCGAACGTATTATTCGTTTTTCTAAAGCTGATAAAGTATTAGCTGAAACTGCTAAAGAGAGTCTTGATTATCTTGCCAATGCTCAGAGACGTGAAATTGAAGCTGCAAATGCTAGGCAAGAAGCCGAATATCAAGCTGCTCAAGAAGCTCTTGATAAAGCCTACGGTATTACCTATGATGAGAATGGTAAAGCTAAAGTGCTTAACATTCCTGATTCTTTATACGATAAGATCGTTAATAAAGGTATTATCGGAGGTCTTGCAATTCCAACAGCAGGTGTTAAAAGAACTGTTAATGGTAAAGAGCAAATTCTTTCTCGTAAAGATATTGTTAAGTATCTAACAGCTCCTGTTGTTGAAGTTAATGGTGATTTCTATACGCAAGCTCAGAAAGATGTTTTTGATATGCTTGCTGATAATGAAACGTTCGCTATGGTAGCACTTCGTAACTTGTTAGGTGCTGATATTAGTCAGTTAGCTGCTGCATCTATACGACAAGAAGCTGTTCGTCGTTTGAACATTACTTCTAGTGGTAAACCTAAAGTTAAGGTATCCACTCAAGGTGGCGGTACTAAAGTTAATCCTAATAGACGTCCTATTGTTCCGGGTGGTATTATTGATTCAAATAAATAATTATCGTAACTATGCTTAGAGAAATTGGAAAAAAACAGTATTCCAAAGAGGTTTACTCTGATGCCGATATGCTATTGAACTTTAATGTTCTTGGTGCTGTCGATTTGAATAAGTCTCTTACTTATCTTTGGGGTAGGAACAGTAATCAATTCCCTCTTCTTTCTCTTACGGAAGGTCAAGGGAATATCTCTCGTAAGAAACCTATTAATGCTGGTGATACTCAGTATAAGTGGAAGATTATGGGGAAACCTACTGTCACTTCCCCGATTGTGCGTTTGATTACGCCTACTCAAACCCCCGGTAAAGGGTTTATGTCTTTCAAAGCGGAGTTCCAAGATAACTGGATTCCTTATCAGTATTCTGCTATTACTCCTGACGGAAAGCACATGGTTCGTATGCAGACCGATGGTGAGCAGACTGCTTCTGGTGGATATATCTATGAAATGATTATCCTTGGCGGTAATCCTGATGAGTTTATTGATCTCAGCAATTTTGAGAGAGGTAAATATTGGGGTATGGGTGCTCCTACGATTGCCGGTGAATTATCTACTGGTTCTCGTTCTACTGCTGAATCTTGGAGTGAAATGACTAACCAATTTGGTTTCCATAGATTCTCCAAAATTATTACCGGTAACATTGCTAATATCGTAACCGAGTTTGAACTTGATTATGATGATGGTTCTAAAGGTACTCTTTGGATGCCTTATGAAATGCGTCAGTTCGAGTTCATGCGTAGACGTTTGTTAGAAGAGGATTTGTGGTTCTCTGCTTACAACCGTGATATTAACGGTGTTATTCACAATCAAGAAAAACATTCAAATAAACCTATTCCTCGTGGTGCTGGTGTTCGTGATATTCTTATCGCATTCGGTAACTACTTCGAATACTCATTCATGACTATCGAGCTTATTGATATGATTCTTTCTCGTATCTTTGAAGTTCGTAACGATATTGATTTGAGTAACAAAAATATCGTTCTTTATACCGGTAAAGGTGGTTCTAAAATGTTCCAACAGTGTATTAAGAATGAAGCTATCGGAAATGGTTACTTTGATAAGTTAGGTTCTGAGGAGATTCAAAGTCGTGGTGGTATCCTTTCTTATGGTGCATACTTCAATCAGTATAAGCACTATTCCGGAGCTACCGTTTCTGTTAAGGTTGTAGATTTGTTTGATACCGGTTCTCGTGCCGAAATGGATCGTAAGAATGGTCGTATGTATGGTGGCTTCCCTGTTACCTCTTATACGATGGTGTTCTTGGATCACTCTATTGATAACACGAGTGGTGAAGCAAATATTCAGTTGGTTTGTGAAGAGGGTCGTGAATATTTGTACGGTGTTTATCAAGGTATTACTCCGCTGCCTAAAGAGTGGGGTGCTTATAGTAAGATGTTATCTACTAGAGAGGATATTGCTACTTATGAGGTTATGTCTTCACAAGGTATCAATATGCTTAATGGTACTACTTCTTTTTGGGCTGAAATGATTTTTGAATAAGCGTACATTACGATTATTGTAAAGTATAAACTTACTAAAGTATAAACTATATGATATACTCACGCAAAATAACCTTAGCTTTAAAGCTGAATCCGACTATGTTTCAAGTCGTGAATCAGAAAAGTATTGGTGCTTTCAATACTATTTTCGGTCCGAGCATTAAAGCGGTTCTTACTCTATCTAGTAAAACTGCTGAAATGGCTTCTATACTTCCTACGATCATTGGAGCTTCTGCTGATAGCCGCAATGTAAACTTTCAAGATCTCGTTTTGAAGCATCTTAAAAACTCAACTGTTGAAGTTCCCGCTCAAGGTTATGAGCTTGAAACTGGTTGGGAGTTTTCTCTTAACGATCCTGTTAAACGTGATGCTATTCTTGATTGGGCTAAAAAGAACAGTATTAATACTGAGGTTGCTCCAAATAAGTTAGAGAAAGCTATCTTTGATGCTATGCTCTTTGGTGAAGGTACTGCGGTTCATGAAGAGAATCTGTATATGTACATGACTCCTATTAAGCCGCAAGATTATATTCTTTGGCGTCTTGCTCTGCTTACTTCTACTGTTGCTAATAAACCGGAAGATGTTGAGAAATCTACTAACATTCGGTTTTACTTACATAGCATCGAAGATGTTAAGCGTATGAAAGATGCTAAGACTAAAGCTGTTGTTAATACTGCTACTAAGTTGGCTCAGTTGTTCACAGGTGATGAGTCTTCTTATAAACGTATTAGAAATATGCTTATCTGTAATGCTCCTGCTGATACTCTACAGATTATTAAAATGGAACATGGAGATTTGCAGACGGCTGTAGCTGAACTTTCTCAAACGAATGCAGATGCGTTTATTTCTCTGTTTGATAACAAGAATGTAGAAGCAATGGCGCAAGTCTATAAGTTACTCGCCGCTCAAGTCATTACGAAAGACGGTGATAATTACTTTGATACTGTGCGTCCAGAAGTAGTTCTTGGTTCTTCCATTGAGGGTGTTATGGCTTTCTTAGCTGCTCCCGAAAATGTTGAATATAAAGCACAACTTTTCACTGCTTATAAGGCTTCGGTTATAAACTAACAAAATAGTGTCAGTATGTATAGTAGTTGTAAAGAAGCACATATTGCTGTAAACGATAAGATTCAGCAGATTAATGCTAATAGGCAAGAATCTATTCGTCCGCAGTATATTGATATTGCTCTTAATGAAGCTATTGACGTACTGCTTACGCAAAAGATTAAAGCCTTTGAAGAGACTGGTCGTTATTACGATGATTTGCAGGTGCTAAAGACTACATATAGAAGTCCTCTTTACCTTCTCGCAAATGAGGGTAATAGAGGCTTCGCTTTTTTACCTGCGAATTACCTACATGGTGTCTCTTATGATGCAAGTGTTATATATGATAAGTTTAAACGTTATCGAGCAACTGAATCTGTTACTACTAGGATTTACGTTGTTAATATCAGTGAGCTATTTAAAACTATTCCCGGTTATATAGAAGATTTCGTTATTCAAATCGGTAATGATACCGTTACGTTTCATTATCCTGCTAAGATCTATCGTAAAGAGGGTCTATTTGAATATATCAACTATATGCTCTCCATATTACTGCGAAAAGGTTACAATGTGACTTATGAACGTTACAATAACGAGTATTACCCCGAATCACTAGTGTTTTACTTCGATACGCCACAGCTAATTGTAGTTGGAGATAAATATACTATTAAGTTAGTACAATTTGACTACAAGCGTTATTCGGGCTTATACGAGGTTATCACTTCTGACGGAGTGGTTACAAAGGTGCGAGAGAGCAAATCTGCCGGTATGGATTTAGTTTCTGATGTTCAGCGTAGGGATATGCTTCAAACGTATCACAATCGTCTTAATAGACATATTCATCCTATATGTACGATAGAAAGTAATAGGGTTTTAGTAGATATGGATGATACGTTTGTGATTACTGATGTTGCTATCACATATCTTAGACAACCTACTAGGTTTGATATTGTAACTGATACTGCTACTGAACTTCCGTTTAAAACCGAAATTATTAACCTTGCTACACAGAAGCTTCTTGGTAAACTTAAAGATGAAGGTTATCAAATTGCTATAAATGAAAGTAATTCTTTAAAATAAAACGTTACTATGAGAATTGTAAGTTACGGAAAAACATTTGTCGATAATGTTACTGTTGATACTAAGTTATCTAACGGTCAACTCGGCATTTGTACTGCTTATGGTACTGCTTTGCCTACTGGTAGACCTGAGCCGTTTGTAATTATATCTGCAATTCCTACTAAGGACGGTGGATTTATGAATCAACGTGGAGTGGATATTAATCCTTTTAACTTCACTTATAACGTTCGTAAATATACGGAGAAAGATCAGAAAGAAACTATTATTCTTAAAGGTCTTACGAATCCGGCACTTAAGCCTGCTGAAGGTATTGTATATAATGCAGATGCTGAGTTCTGTGGTGCTATTGAAATTTGTTCTTCTGAGGAGTATCGTCATGGTCTGACGGTTAATCCTAATCCTCAGATTGTTCAAATACCTGTTCGGATTCATGCTACTGATACCGTTGATCGGTTAGTAGAGAAGATTAAGAAGAATCTTAGTCTTACTGCTTATAACAAAGAGTTATTTGATATTACTATCGAGAAAGCTGATGGTGCTGTTCAAATAACTGTTGTTGCTAAAAAGCCTAC
>ENA-OOSD01000126-OOSD01000126.1-human-gut-metagenome-genome-assembly--contig:-NODE-126-length-10700-cov-1.727947_pt1 | contig 10700 bp, 6 predicted proteins | sample MGYA00241180_ERZ501218 | MGnify/ENA primary metagenome ERZ501218 (study PRJEB25962, sample SAMEA2042436) | human gut metagenome | biome: human gut; feature: human-associated habitat; material: faeces... | reverse complement strand
GGAAGATAATATAAAGCAGATTAGTGTACTGAACACCAAGTACCAGATTTCACTATGGGAGTATGATATGGAGAATGACCTTTTTGTCTCGGACAATGAGCATTCGGACAATCCGTTCTATCGCACCATCAAGCTGAAGGAATATATGAAGACATTACATCCTGAAGATGTCCCCAAGGTAAAGCGTTTCACCCGAGAGATGCGGAACCGTACATTTGACATGGAGCCTTATGTCCTGCGGCATCGTTTAGGGAAAAACCAAACATACATTTATCTGCATTATGTTCCGGAATGTGTACGCAATGAAAAAGGAGAAATTGAACGTTATATCTTTATTTGCCGGAATGTGACGAAAGAACGTGAGCAATTGTTGCAACTGACTAGGTATGCCGAACATACGCACCATATTTACCAGAATTGCGGAATCACCCTTTGGACCTATAATCCGGTAACCAGAATTTATACCAATATCGATCCGTATCTGAAGGAATATAAACCGACCATCGCAGCTGACCAGTTACTGAATTATACCCATCCGGAAGACAGGGAGAATCTGCGGCAGATTATCAGCCTTGCCGATGCCCTCAATCCGAGGACCGTTGAATACCATTGCCGGAATAAATGGGAAACAGATTATTGTTACTATAGGGTGATACGGGTCCCTTTTTTTGATGAGGACGGTGATTTGACAGAATATGGAATTATCCGTATCGATGAAACAGAGAAAAAACGGACCAATGAGATGCTCCGGTTCTCGCAGGAAGTGGGTAGCATAGGTTCGTGGACTTATAACCTGTATACGGACAAGCCATATTTTACTGATGAGATGTTCCGGTTGTTGGGAATAGATGTTTGTGAGCCGACCACCCAGATGTTCAGAAACTGTGTCCATCCTGAAGATATTAAGCTATATGATGAGATTATGAGGACACATTTACCTAAAGGGGAGAATTTCTCCTTTACTTTGAGGTATCTGATGCCTGATGGAAATATAAAATGGATGGATGACCGTTGCATTTGCCGGAAAGATGAAGATGGAAAACCTATAGAATATTACGGAACTTTGACCGACATCACCGAACTGCATAAGGCAAAGATGAAAGCGGAAGAGAGTGACCAGCTGAAGTCAGCCTTTCTTGCGAATATGAGCCATGAGATCCGTACTCCATTGAATGCGATAGTCGGGTTCAGTGACCTGCTTATCACAATTGATGACCCGCAGGAAAAGGAAGAGTTTGCGAATATCATCCGTTCAAACAATGAACAGCTCTTGATGCTTATTAATGATATTCTAGATCTTAGCAAGCTGGAATCAAACAGCGTTACTTTTAGCAAGGATCCCTTTGATGTGGAGCTGATGATGAAGGAAGTATATGTTGCCTATCTGCCGAAATTCAAGGACTCCGCAGTGAAGTTAGTCTATCAGCCTGCAGGGAAGTCTGTTATATTATGCCAGGATCGCCAACGGCTGATCGAAGTCCTGACCAATTTCATTAATAATGCGATTAAATACACGAGTTCCGGCTCCATTACACTCTCCTACAAAGTGATTGATAAGGGAGTGAGATTTATGGTAACGGATACTGGAATTGGTATACCCACTGAAGCCTGCAGTAAGGTGTTTAACCGTTTTGAAAAACTGGGTTCACTTGTCAAAGGTACCGGCTTAGGATTAAGTATCTGCAAGGTACTGGCTGAGACAATGGGTGGAAGAATTGGTGTGAAATCAACGGTAGGAGAGGGTAGTACTTTCTGGTTCTGGATCGGTATGAAGTGAGAAATGGGCATTTACCTTCGTAAAAATCGCTTTATTAAATAATCTTCCTGCGGTTATCGTAAATAGGTATTCTATTTACCTGAATGTATACTCTTTAACATTAATCAATTATTGATTTTGTAAAATCAAATCCAGAAGGCAATAACAGGAACATAAATATATTCAGTTACTGCCGGATCAAAACAGTTTCGGCAGCCTATAGGAGGTTGGAAGCATTCATTTGAGAAGCAACTTCTGATCATTTTTGAAAGGGATGCTTTTTGTTATTTAAAACGGCAAACAATATAAAGAAATAAGTAAATGTATAAAAGAATTTTAAATCTATTGACATTGCTACTATTAGTAGGTCAGGGGGCTTTAGCCCAAATTACCGAGTGTAAAGGTATTGTCCGTTCTGCCGATAACAAAGAGCCGATTGCCGGTGCTTTAGTCGTGATATCGGGTACAACCCATGGTGCCATCACAGATATTGACGGAAGGTTTCATATTAGGAATATTCCGGCCAAAGGCAGTCCGAAACTCACTATATCCTATCTGGGGTATAAAACTACGGAGGTACGGATAGAGCCATACGGAGAATTTGAACTCCCAGTGGAAAATCAGATGGTTGGGGAGATTGTTGTAGTGGCTTATGGCAAATCTTCCAAAGGTGCTTTGACCGGAGCTGTGGCCCAGATACAGAGTGAGCAGATAGAAGCCGCCCTGTTTCGGATGCACTTTCGGCATTGGAAGGGAATGTTGCCGGAGTAATGATGTATAATGGCAGCGGACTGCCCAGTAGCGGTCCGACTATTCTGATACGTGGCTATGGCTCTGTCAATGGAACCAATGCACCGATTTATGTGGTAGACGGGATGATCAATGACATCAACATGATTGCAGATATCAATCCGGCAGATATTGAGAGTATTTCTGTTTTGAAAGATGCCGCCAGTTGTGCACTTTATGGTAACAAGGCTTCCAATGGTGTTATCCTAATAAACACCAAGAAAGGGAAAACCCAGAAAATCTCTTTGAACCTATCGATGAACCAGGGTATTTATGTGCGAGGAATTAACAGTTATCAGACTACTGATGCCAATCAATACATGGAATCTGCCTGGAAATGGCTGCGTAACGGGCTGATGTCAGACAAAACTCCGCTGGATGAGAAAGCTGCGAATACAGCCGCTTCGTCCACACTAATTTCAGACTATTTGCTGACTAATATTTATAATAAAGTGAACGACAAACTTTTCGATGAAAGTGGCCGTTTAGTCGCCGATGCACAAATATTAGACGGTTATAAGGATGACCTTGACTGGAGAGACGCTTTGGAACGTACCGGTTACCGCCAGGAATATAGTCTGAACGGTGGGGCAGCAAGGGAACGGGGCAATTATTTCTTTTCCGCCGGTTACCTAAATGAAAAAGGATATCTCACGACTACGGACTTTGAACGTTATACGGCACGGTTCAGCGCCAATCTCACTCCTGTACAGTGGCTGAAAGCCGGAGTGAGCTTAGGTGCCAGCCATCAGAAAACACACTATGCCGACAGTGAAACTACCGGTGACAGCAATCCATCGAGGATATCCTTGTTCATGTTGCCCATCTATCCCATCCACCAACATAATAGTGACGGCAGTTATACATTGGACACCAACGGCAATCATATCTATGACAACGGAACCGGTACCCGTGCCCGTTGGAGCGGTACGAACCTGATACAAGAGAATGAATTGAATACGTATGAAATTGACCGCAACACATTGGATTTGAGAGGATACGTAACGGTTAAATTCTTGAAGGACCTCTCGTTTACCATAAAAGGAAATATGAATTGGGCTGATTATACAACCACCCGTACTTATAATCCTGTTATAGGTAGGTATGCCAGTGTAACCGGAGCGTTGATGCAAACCGGGTATGGCTATAATGAGTCTACTGTAATGGAACAGTTGAGTTGGATGCGCCGGTTTGACAAGCATCATGTGGAGATCTTATTGGATCATGAAAATTATTCATGGAAACGTGATTATGATTATCTATTCAAACAAGATGCATCCATGTCTGAAAGTACGAATATAAGTAATTACCTTACTACCGTAAAATCCATTGGCTATAAGGATACATATAAAACAGAAAGTTATCTGGGCAGTGTGAAATATAGTTATGACATGAAATATAACGCCGAATTCTCTTTCCGTCGGGACGGAAGCTCACGTTTTACTCCCGGTAACCGCTGGGGTAACTTCTGGTCAGTCGGCGCTAACTGGATTGTCACTAATGAAAGATTGTTCAGCGATTGGCAATGGCTGGATTTGCTGAAAGTACGTGCCAGTTATGGTGAAGTGGGAAATGATGCCAGTGCCGGTTTGTATGCTTATAAAGAACTCTATTATGCAGATCCCGATGCTGATGTGCCTTCTTATTACCTGTTCCGAAATGCGGCTTCCGATTTGAAATGGGAAACCTCCAAGTCATTCAATATCGGCATGGATTTTCGCTTTTTCAACCGGTGGAACCTAAGCCTGGACTATTATGACAAGCGGAACGGAGATTTAATATTTAACGTGCTGCAGCCATCTTCTTTCGGTGGAGATGTCACCGTAGCTAAAAATATAGGAACTATCAGTAATTCAGGCTTCGAACTGGTTACTGATGTGGATGCTTACCGTAGTAAAGACTGGACCGTCAATCTGGGATTAAACCTGACAGTCCAAAAGAATAAAGTGACCAAGCTACCGGATGAAAATAAGGAAGGACTGGATGTCAGGATGAATAACAGTGTGATTTATCGCATAACGGAAGGTAAATCCCGTTACGAGTTCTTCTTACCAACCTATGTCGGAGTTGACAGGATGGACGGGCAGTCACTCTATGTAATGGATTTGGACACCTATAAAATAGTCGGGGCCGACGGTAGCGTGATAGGTAATCCTGATGGAACTACTGTGGCGGCCGTAAATAGTTCTACCAAACATACGAATTACAAACTGATTAACGGAGAATACTATGCAACGGATATCACTTATGCCAAGAGCGAATATCATGGCTCGGCCTTACCCAAATTCTTTGGTAGTTTTAATCCGACGATCAAGTATAAGAGTCTGACATTATCCGGTATCTTCACTTTCTCCTTGGGAGCTAAAGTATATGATCATACCTATAAAGAATTGATGACTGCCGGAACGGCCTATACGAATTTTCACAAAGACATCTTGAAATCGTGGAATACGGTTCCGGAAGGGATGTCAGAGGATGCTCCTGACCGGATTGACGCGAACGGCACTCCTCAGATTAACAAGACTAATGGTGACTATAACAACGCAGTTTCGTCACGCTGGCTAGTCAGTGGGGATTATTTGTGCCTGAAGAATATTTCTCTCAGTTATCGTTTATCGGATACTTGGGTAAAACCTCTCAACCTGAATGAAGTGTCCATTGGTGGAACAGTGGAGAACCTGTTGACAGTTACTGCCCGTAAAGGGTTAAACCCACAGTTGGAGTATAGCGGAGTAGTAGGATATAATACCAGTACATTGACCATGCCGCGTATTTTCTCCTTGAGAGTGAACATCAAACTATAATCCTTTAATGAGTATCAAAATGAAAAGAATTACATATTTACTATTCACCATCGTCACAGAAATAATGTGCGCTTGTTCCGGTGATTATCTGGACACTACCCCAGAACAGTATATCGATAAAAGTGCAGTGTTTTCTTCTACAGACGGTGTTCGGAATGCTGTATACGGTTTAGGTGAGCTGATGGCCACTACGCGTCATACTGCACATGTCTCCGGAGCGGCTTACAGTGGAGAAGGAGGTATCAAGCAGTTATATGGTGAATATCCGGGAAATGATTACTATCGTTATCAGACTAGTTGGTCAGTAGTATTCAATAGCACCTATCAAGAGGCTAATATACGTTCGTTCGATATCTATCCGTGGTATTACTATTATACTCTTATCAGCAATGCAAATATTATTATCAGTAATATTGATTACGGGAAAGAGTCCAGTGCGGAAGGGATTAACCGGCTGAAGTTCTACAAAGCCGAGGCATTGACCTATCGGGCATACAGTTTCTTTATGTTATCGCAACTTTACAGCCGCCGCTGGAGTGAAGGTGAGGGAAAGCAGAGGGGAGTCATTCTTTACACTGATGATTCTAAAATAGCTAAAGGATGCTCTACTCTGAAAGAAACTTACGAGCAGATTTACAAGGATCTGGATGACGCCATTACCCTTTATAAAGAATCGGAAGTAAAACGTGCGACAGTTGACAATACTTCACCGGATCTGAGTGTGGCTTATGCTATTTATGCCCGTGCGGCATTAACCCGTGAGGACTGGAGCACAGCAGCCCAATATGCTGTTTTGGCAAAGACGGGTTACCCCTTGATGAGTAATGAGCAGTACAACGCAGGATTCAGTACTGTAAATCCTGAATGGATATGGAGTGTCTATCAGGATGCAGCCATCTCCACCATCTCTTATTTTTATTATATGGGCAGTGATACCGGGTATTCCTCCATGTACCAACGTTCCAGTTGTATCAGTAAAGAACTGTATAAACAGATACCCCCTACTGACATACGGCGTGAGTTGTTTCTGGATCCAAAGGAATACACTTATGATACAAAGGTCGGCTATGCAACAAGTGCAACCCATACTTTACGGGATTATGGACGTGCCAAATTGAAAGATAAACTCTGTGTAAATGCTTCAGGAACTGTACTTACCTATATTTACGCTTATATGCAAACAAAAATGCATAGCGAAGACGGAGGAGGATATTTAGGACATCTTAATCTGATACGTTCCTCCGAGATGTACCTTACGGAGGCAGAAGCCGAATATCATCTGGATAGGGAGAATGAAGCCCGGCAATTATTGGTAGACCTGAACAAGACATCAGGCCGCAATCCGGAATATACTTGTACGCTGACAGGAGATGATTTGTTGAATGAGATCAAGCTTTATCGCCGTATCGAATTATGGGGCGAAGGTTTTAACTGGTTTGATTACAAGCGTTGGGGAGATCCGATTGTGCGTCATGCCTATAAAGACGGTGGTAATTTTTACAGTACACTGGCCATTACTTTACAGCCGGAGGATTCAAATCATTGGACTTGGGTAATACCTAAGGAGGAAACGGATTACAATCCGAATGTGACGACGTTCGAAGGCGAATAGGTAGTGGGGAAATATCAGCTGTAAAAGACAAGTATCATAGTTGATAGACTCAATTATTGTTTTATGAGATGAATTATATTACGGAGTGGTAGAAAAGTATCGTTTTCTGCCACTCCACTTTAATAGGATACTGATCGGAATAGATCTATTCTTTTTTCTCTATTCTGAACAACTTATCATTCTGGGACAATTTTACAACAAAATACTCCTCCTTGTTCAGCTCAACAGGAAGCTTATCTTTTAAAATTGATGCTACAAACTGAATGTTTGCATGATTGACCACCTCTGCAATTTTTATCAGCTGATTGTCATGAACCAATTCTTTCTTGTCATTGAGAAGGAAATGAAGGCAAGATATCTTCTCTTCATCAGCGAATAGAGTATAAGCTATATCAAAGCATGAGATCTCACCTTGTTTCTTGCCAGAACTGTGATTAACATTGAATGAGCTGAACTTATATAACTTTTGCCCTTGCTTATTTGTTTCTATTTTATGAGTTATTGCATATTGTTCCCCATATAGTAGGTTGGACACTTGTGCAAAAAATCTATTGAATTTTTTAAGTTGCCCTTTTACGACTACTTCAAAATCTTGGGAAAACAACTGATCGTCAATCTCCTTTAGATCTTTATTCAGGTTGCTAATATTAGTTTCAACTTCGGAAATCTGGTTTATAATGTTTTCATATTCACCTTTCCGCTTGAATAAATCATTCAATTCCTTTATAATTTCCTCCAGTTCCTCAAAGGTATCCGACTGTGTTATCTTTTCGGATAAGATACGTTCTTCAGCCAGAGTACGTTCCAACTCCTTGTTTTTCTGTACAATTTTGTTTGTTAGGGCCGGTAAATCCTGAGTAATGAATTTAATCTTCTGTATAAGCATCTGGTTGTGGTATTCAACAAGATCCTCAAATTTCTTTTGCAGATTTGGTATTAGCGCAGAAGCTTGCTGATATATAGAGCTCAACATATCCGTATCAATATTGCTTTGTTGGGATTCAAAGTCATTTTTTGCATCGAGGATGATGTTCCTGCGCAAGTTTAAAGTGGCAATCTCAGAGCTTAGTGAATTTACAGTGTATTTTACGTCATTAAGCGCGTTTAAATCCGCTTCGAAATTCTCATTTATATTTAGCTCTGATTTCTTCTTGTTTAAGGCCTCTATCTCACTATTGACCCATTCCAAGATTACTTCATACTCATTTCTGGACTGCGTCTTTTCCAATCGGCTTTTATAAGTGTTCTCCGCCTTTATTCCCTCCAGTATTTTCTGTCTGTCATTTCCTGCCTCAAAATGGCAACCGAACAGATATAAATACAGAGTTTCGTACTCTGCATCAGTCGTATATTTATTGAGAGTTTTCAAGGTATTTGAAACACTAGTGTCACTATAGCGTATGTTATGAGAGATCACCTGCCTAAAAGTCGGCTTTGCCTCCTTAAGTTCAGGCAAGATCAGCTCGGATAGTTTATTTTCAAACTCGTCCGCAGTCAGAGTTTCCTCATTTATTTCCCTGATTATTTCCTTTCTCGTAAGAAAATTCCTTCTAATGACAATATCTTCTTCGTCATTTTCAAAACTGCTCCCCAGAACAAGTGTTATTATAACCTTATTCTTAATAAGGAAATCTTTTACAAGGGCATATTCATTCTTATTATTCTCCGGATCGGCATAAATGATTTTGGCTTCTCCACCCAAACAAAAATCGATCAAGCGAAGTACTGTTGTTTTTCCAACATTATTTCCTGTTATCTGTGCTTCGCTTTCATCAACAATAAGATTGAGCCCTTTATGGAAATTAATTTCCCTGATAACAGTAATAGGGGTTGATATAGTCAGTGATTTTAAGAACATAAGCATACCTCTCCTTTCTTATTGACAACAGCGACATTCAGTAAATAAAGCCAATCTAAACATAGAATAAAAATAGGATAACTCATGTTCCTTCTTTCTTTTAGGAGAATATATAGGTCTGTCAGTCTAATACGCTTATATTCCTGTATTAAACCTAGTACAATTGCTCCATTATAGTAGATACAATTTTCCGGATGTATATTATCTGGCAGCAACATAATTGTAATTGTTAGGGTTTTCAAAAATCTTGCATCTAATAAATGCATCTACAATCAGAATACCAATGCACATATCCATCTCCTCTTGAGGAATATTCTCAAAATTAGAACTGTGAAGTACTCTTTCCGAAATTTTCTCAATAATGAGATTAAACAAGGCATCACTATCATCAGATAGCCGGGGCAGATGTTTTACATATTCTGATCTGATGGTATTAAGGACGGAAATACTTTTATTGCATCCGTTCTTGTCAAACTCAGAATATATCTTGTCAACTATGTGATGATATAGCTTGTAATCTTCTATTATATATTTCGAAGAGCCAAGCTTATTATAGTCTATTTTCCGCTCTATCTCGAAACTATTGATATTACTTTCTGTATATGTTGTTCCAAGATTCTCTTTAGCAAGAACATTGATAACAGATGAAAGGTTCGATTCCAACCTGATCGTGTCAGTCTCTTTTCCCAGTTCACTTTGAATAAGTCTGTATATGGTCTTGAACTTTTCTATGTCAAGATTGTAAATGTCATGCAGTATGGACTTGACATCATAGATATCAGTAGCCGGAGCGAATTTAATGCCGTTTGGTGGATTGTATGAGCACTTTCTCAAGTTCCCGGCATCTTTGGCTATAGAGATGAACTTAAAATTAAATCCATTGTATGTGGCTTCTTTTAATAGTTTCTTACCTAATGAATTTTCTACTTTTTCTTTTGTTTTGGTTGCTGACACCTGAATTATAATTTTTTTAGTCCTATCAATTAAATCGATAGCTTCTATATTCTGTAATTGAGAATTTAAATTCTCCAGCTTCCAGGTATACAATTCATTAAAGAGATCACGATAAAAATTCTCTGAATGTAGGTGAAAATCAAGAACATTAATCTTACCCCTTAGTTCCACTCTCATACAGAGAGTGACAAGGTGTTCTTCAATATAATTGTAAAATTCTACTCTATTTAGGGCCATAGTGCTGCATCATTTTATCTGATTGGCAAAGATAGTGAATGTGTGACAAATTTCAGCATAAAAATTAGAATCATTACCGATTCCTATAATGAAATATATTATTGCGGTTGTCGTACCAACTACGCGTAGACTATATTTATTTATAAAATCAGGGAACGACTTGAGTAAAATACAGGACGAATGCATACGGGTAAGTGAATTGTTAATAAAAGATTACCCCAAAATAGAGGAGAACTACCAGCACTTGTGGAGTACGGAAGAGCTTCAAGGTTATCCTGGTGTCATTCTATTTAAAGAGTATAAGGAGAATGTAATTATGCAACCGTTTTCACGTCACGAACGGGGTGGGGGACAGCAGGTTGAGATGCACGGCCGTACCGCAGAGCGCTATTTGTGTGACGACGGGTTTCCTACGTCTGTCAGTTCCCGGTATGAAGGCGCCGATACGCAATCGACCATGGCTGATGAGTTCCGCCACCGTGACCGTCATTTGCTTTATCGTGTCATTCCGCCCTATCGCGTACAACGGTTACCGGGAGGAAATGTACAGTGGAAATATACGGATGACCCGAAAGACCGTGAATACCTGGATTTGATGAGCGGGCTGGACAAGACCGGGAACCGTCCTTTCCCCGTATGGTCCTGGCAGACGTTCACTATAGACCGTATGCCGCATATCAAAGGTGCTAC
>ENA-OOSD01000124-OOSD01000124.1-human-gut-metagenome-genome-assembly--contig:-NODE-124-length-10814-cov-1.951854_pt1 | contig 10814 bp, 8 predicted proteins | sample MGYA00241180_ERZ501218 | MGnify/ENA primary metagenome ERZ501218 (study PRJEB25962, sample SAMEA2042436) | human gut metagenome | biome: human gut; feature: human-associated habitat; material: faeces... | reverse complement strand
GTTGAGTGAACCGAGTGAAATGTAACCGATTGCCGCATCGTTATCCTTAACATTTGTGATAACAGCCTCTGTGCTGTTGATTGTTACAGCCGAAGCAGTTGTGTTGTCTGTCTTGTTGTCGCCGTCCTTAACAAGAACGCCTGTAAGCTCTGTGAATGCGTCTCTTGTGCCTGAGCCTTCTTCTCTTGTTACAACAGAGATTGTTTTTGATGCGTCAAACTTTGCGGCATCCGAACCTGCATCGGATGAGCCGTTTGATGAAGAGCCTGCACCGCCGCAGCCTGCAAATGCAGAAACTGCAAGAACACCGAATAATGCTGTTGCCGTAATTTTTTTAGTCATAGATTTCATTTGAATTTTCTCCTTAAATTCATATCATTTGTGTACCTCTTTCGTACAACATCAGTCTATGACTGTTTTGTAAAATACGCTGTTTGTCAATTGTAAAAAGAGTGTAAATAAAAATATAGGTTTTGTATGCCAAAATAAATTTTTACAAATTTGCGTGACAAAGCCTTTTATTTGTGGTACAATATTACAGAAGTGTGCAGGATGTAAAATAATTCCTGCAAAATTTCAAAATCAACTTACATAAGATTTACAGAGAAATATTATTCCAAGGAGGTCATTTTAGTGGCTGAAAACAAAATCCCATACAAAATATACCTTGACGAAAGCGAAATCCCGACAAAATGGTACAATGTTCGTGCAGATATGAAAAACAAGCCTGCACCGCTTTTAAACCCTGCAACACTCAAGCCTATGACACATGCAGACCTTGCTCCCGTGTTCTGTGATGAGCTTATTGATCAGGAGCTTAACGATACAGATGCATACATTGACATTCCGGAAGAAATTCAGAACTTCTATAAAATGTACCGTCCATCTCCGCTTATAAGAGCATATTTTCTTGAAAAGGCTCTTGACACTCCCGCAAAGATTTACTACAAATTCGAGGGCAACAACACAAGCGGAAGCCACAAGCTCAACAGCGCAATTGCCCAGGCTTACTACGCTAAAAAGCAGGGACTTAAAGGTGTTACAACCGAAACAGGCGCAGGTCAGTGGGGTACTGCCCTTTCAATGGCCTGTTCATATTTCGGCCTTGACTGCAAGGTATTTATGGTAAAGGTTTCATACGAGCAAAAGCCTTTCAGAAGAGAGGTTATGAGAACCTACGGTGCAAGCGTTACTCCGTCACCATCAACAACAACGGAAGTCGGCAGAAAGATTCTTGAGGCTCACCCCGGTACAACAGGAAGCCTTGGCTGTGCTATTTCTGAGGCTGTTGAGGTTGCAACTCATACAGACGGCTACCGTTATGTACTCGGAAGTGTGCTTAATCAGGTACTTCTTCATCAGTCCGTTATCGGTCTTGAAGCAAAAGCCGCTCTCGAAAAATACAATGTAAAGCCTGACATTATCATCGGCTGTGCAGGCGGCGGTTCAAACCTCGGCGGTCTTATCTCTCCGTTTATGGGTGAAAAGCTCCGTGGCGAAAATGACTACAAATTTATCGCTGTTGAGCCGGCATCATGCCCAAGCCTTACAAGAGGTAAGTTTGCATATGACTTCTGCGACACTGGTATGATTTGTCCTCTCGCAAAGATGTACACGCTCGGCAGCGGATTTATTCCGTCAGCCAACCACGCAGGCGGACTTCGTTTCCATGGTATGAGTTCAACACTTTCTCAGCTGTATCATGACGGTCTTATGGAGGCAAGAGCAGTTGAGCAGACAAGCGTATTTGCAGCAGCAGAGCAGTTTGCAAGAGTTGAGGGTATTCTCCCTGCTCCCGAAAGCAGTCACGCAATCAGAGTTGCAATTGACGAGGCTCTCAAGTGCAAGGAAACAGGCGAAGAAAAGACAATTCTCTTCGGTCTTACAGGTACAGGCTACTTTGATATGGTTGCTTATCAGAAGTATAATGACGGCGAAATGAGTGACTACATTCCGACAGATGCCGACCTCCAGCAGGGCTTTGACGGCTTGCCAAAGGTTGACTAATGCGAGTGTCTCGCACCCGGTTCGTGAAGACAGTTTCATTTTTCTAAAACTTATTATGCCCGAGCATTACTCGGCACGCACATAACTTTTCAGAATGCGAGTGCATTTTTAGAATTACATAAAAAAGAGGTCAGCAATGCTGACCTCTTTTTAACTGTATTATTTCGGTAACTGTATCTCATTTATACAGTTTGTTTTCATCATAAATTTTCTGTCATTACTTGGCGGGCGTCCAATGAACGCCCCTACTGGATTGTGGGAACAATTACAATACTACGCTCGGGCATAATATGTTTTTTTGACATTACAAACTATCTGCACGAACATAAAAAGTCGGCTCGCCGTGCGGACTGTAACTTTTGCTTGACAAATCACCCGAACAAATGTACTATATTAGAAGAGCCGAGAACAACGAGGCTTGACATAAAATACGCAACTTGAAGTCATGGGAGAAAAATTATGAACAAACCGCTTGCGGACAGGATTCGTCCAAAGACAATTGATGACATTGTGGGACAAAAGCATCTTATTGCACCCGACAGACCTTTGCGTAAAATTATTGAAAGCGGAGATATTCCGAATCTTATTTTCTACGGTCCTTCGGGGGTTGGAAAAACTACGCTTGCCACATATATTGCCAAAAAGACAAACCGTACCCTCAAAAAGCTTAACGGCACAACGGCTTCAACTGCCGACATAAAGGAGATTGTTGCACAGCTTAACACTTTTTCGGGGCTTAACGGAATTCTGCTCTATCTTGACGAAATTCAGTATTTTAATAAAAAGCAACAGCAGACTTTGCTCGAATACATTGAAAACGGCAGTATCACGCTGATTGCGTCAACAACCGAAAATCCGTATTTTTATGTATATAACGCAATTCTGAGCCGTTCGACTGTTTTTGAATTTAAGCCGGTTGAGCCGGATGAGGTTGAAAAGGCGGTTTACCGTGCAAGTGATTTTCTTGCCGAGGAGAGCGGTACGGATATTGAAATGCCGGAAGAATGTGCAAAGAAAATAGCATCGGGTTGCGGAGGAGATGTTCGCAAGGCTATGAATGCCGTTGAGCTTTCCGTGATTGCAACAGATGAAATTGACGGAAAAAAGGTTGTAAGACTTGAAACCGTTGAACAGCTTGTGCAGAAAAGTGCGGTCAGATATGACCGTGAGGGCGATGAGCATTACGATATTATTTCGGCTTATCAGAAAAGTATGCGTGGAAGCGATCCCGATGCCGCACTTCACTATCTTGCAAGACTGCTTGAGGCAGGCGATCTGCCGAGTGCGTGTCGCAGACTTATGGTGTGTGCGAGTGAGGATGTGGGACTTGCGTATCCACAGCTTTTGCCGATTGTAAAGTCATGCGTTGATATGGCGCAGGCTGTCGGACTTCCCGAGGCGAGAATTCCGCTTGCCGATGCCGTGGTTATGGTGTGCAATGCCCCAAAATCCAACTCGGCATATATGGGTATAAACAGAGCTTTGGCTGACATAAGAACAGGTAACTCAGGTCCTGTACCCAGACAATTGCAGAACAGGCACTGTGACGGAGATGACAATCCAAACAAGGGACAGTTCTATCTTTATCCCCACGATTTTCCGAACCATTATGTTGAGCAACAATATCTGCCCGATGCCCTAAAGGACAAGAAGTATTACGAATACGGCAGGAATAAAAACGAGCAGGCGTTCAAAGCCTATTGGGACAAAATCAAAAAGAAGTAATCAAATAAAAATTTTTTGACATGAAACTGCAAATAAAGTCAGATGTTGCTAACCGAACATCTGACTATTTGCTTTTATTATCCTGTTTTTTTGCTAATTATTGTTTCATTGTCTATTATGCACAATTTGAATGTGAATAATTTGTGACGCAAGAAATTTTATTATTCTTTAAAGGAAAATTATTAGCGGTTCAATAATGTAGAATTAAAGAGTAATTGTGGAGTAGTGTTGAGTAGCTTCACACGTGCAACAAAAAAATAATTCTGGAGGAAATCAAAATGGTAAAAAGACAACACAAAATCATGTGCCTTGTGCTTTGCCTTATGCTGGCGGTTTCAACCGTATTCGTCGGTGTAGTCAGTGCTTCTGCTGCAACAGGCGATACTGTTTACGTTAAGGTAAACAACGTTAACTGCTATATGTGGACTGACGGCCTCGGCAACAACGCATCTTGGCCGGGCAAGGCAATGACAAAGGTTGAAGACGGCGTATATTCCTACACTCTTGACAAGGATTATACAAAGGTAATCTTCAACGACGGCTCAAATCAGACAAAAGACCTTACATACCCGGGTCACGGCAAAATCTATGACCTTTCAAAGGGTACATGGTCGGATTATGCAGGTGCTCCTTCACAGGGTCCAACTGTTCAGACACCTACAAGCGCAACAACAGCAACAACTGCTACAACAGCAACAACTCCCAGCGGTGAAGGCACAACTGTTTACCTCAACAACGAGGCAGGTTGGGCAACACCGGTAGTTTATATGTGGAACGGCAGTACTGACAGCAACGGCTCATGGCCGGGCGTAAAGATGACAAGCATCGGCGGCAACATCTATCAGTACACCGCATCAAAGTCATATGCAAAATGCATCTTCAGCAACAGCGGTCAGTCACAGACATCAGACCTTACTGCAAAGGACGGCTATATATACAACAACAAGACTAATCAATGGTCTGTTTACGATACAAGCCCTCTCCAGGTTAAGGAATTTACTGCTGATCCTGCATCAAACATCTACACAGGTACAGATGTACAGCTTTCTGCAACTGCTGCCAATAAGAGCGGCGCAGCAGTAAGCTACAAGTTCTCTGTTACTAACGCACAGGGCGGAACATCAACACTTTCCGACTTCTCTTCTGCTAAGTCAGTAACATGGACTCCTACAGTTGCAGGTGAATACACAATTACATTTGACTTTAAGGACACAGACGGTAACACAAACAACCGTACAATGACTCTTGAAGTTAAGGACGACTCAGCACTTGTTAAGCCAATCATCAAGAGCGTTACTCCTGCAAACCTTAACCTTATCAAGGTTAACTCAACTGCTACTGTAACAGTTAAGGCAGGCGGCGGTAAGACAGGTACTAACCTTCTTTTCTACAAGTATGTTGTAACTGATCCTAACGGTGCTCAGAACACACCTTACTACACACTCAACAACATTTACACATTCGTTCCTACAATGAAGGGTGAATACAAGGTTAATGTTTATGTACAGAGTTCTGACAACAGCACAATAAACAAGACTTATGCTTACACAGCTGCAGACGATGTTACTGAGCCTACAACAGTTGTTGTTCCTACAACTGCTCCTCAGCCAACAACAGTTCAGCCTACAACTGTTAAGCCTACAACTCCACAGCCAACAACTGTTAAACCTACAACTCCTCAGCCAACAACAGTTCAGCCTACAACAGCTCCCGAAAGACTCCGTGGCGATGTTGACGGTGACGGAGATGTAACTGTTGTGGACACAACATATCTTCAGAAGTCAATTGTAGGACTTCCGGATGTTCCGGCTCTCGAAACACTTGACCTCAAAATTTGCGACCTTGACGGTGACGGTGCAATCAGTGTTAAGGATGCAACAATCATTCAGAAAATCGTTGTAAACCTTGAATAATCCAAACATTAAGTAAAAGAAAGATTGGAGATATACCTATGACAAGAATAAAGAAGCTGTGCGCACTTGTTCTTGCTGTGATGATGGTTGTAACCGCAGGAGTAATTTCTGTAAATGCAGCTCAGAGTTCCGACTCTGACGCTGTATCTGCGGATACAACAGAAACAGGCATCACAATTCATGTAAGAATGAGTGACGGTACACAGCCATATGTATATTTGTGGAACTCGCTCCCCACAAACAGCGCCATGTCAAAGTCTTACCCCGGTGAGAAAATGACAAAGGGTGACAAGTGGTATAACTACCATGTAGCAGATGTTACAAAGGTAAATGCCATTGTTACAGACGCTGACGGCAAGCAGTATTCTTCGGAGAAAAAACTTGAATCTGCTGCAAGCGCAGACTGGTACTGTGAAAACGGTAAATGGTCAAAATACAACCCTGACGAGCCGGATCCGGTTGGCAGCGTTGATATGCGTGAAGAAACAATTTACTTCGTTATGACAACCCGTTTCTATGACGGCGATACAGGCAACGATGTTCACTGCTGGGATGACGGCACAGCCGGCAACGGTGATGACGACCCTGCATGGCGTGGTGACTTCAAGGGTCTTGGCGAAAAGCTCGACTACATCAAGGCTCTCGGCTTCAGCGCAATCTGGGTAACACCTGTTGTTACAAACGGATCAGGCTATGACTACCACGGCTATCATGCTATGGATTTGTCAACAGTTGATGCTCGTTATGAAAGCTCAGACTACACATACGAAGATCTTATTCACGATGCTCACCAGAAGGGCATGAAGATTATTCAGGACGTAGTTCTTCAGCACACAGGTAACTTTGGTGAAGCACACTTCTGTGATCTTTTCACAAAGGATACAACTAAAGACCTTGGCAACCTTCAGGAGTCATTGATTCCTACACAGTATCTTCTTGATACATACGGCCTTAAGTCACCTGAGGAATACTGGGCTCAGAAGCCGGGTGTTCAGTATCAGCAGAGACTTAATCTTATGAAGAATGTTACTTACTCAGGCGACAACGGTAACTCAACAGGACCTCAGCCTGCAGCTCAGGACTTCTCTATGAATAAGATTTCACAGAGTGATACTTACAACCCGAACAACTACTATCATACAGGCTATTTCCAGAGTCCTAACTATGATGACTGGACAACAAAGTTCAGCCAGATTGCAGGTGACTGCGTTGACCTTAACACAGAGAACCCTGCAGTTGCAGAATATGTTGTAGATTCATATTCAAAGTATATGGATATGGGCGTTGACGGCTTCCGTGTTGATACTGTTCGTCACATTCCGAGAGTATCTCTCAACATTATGTTCAATGATCAGCTTATGGACGCTGCTAAGGCAGCAGGCAAGCCTAACTTCTATATGTTTGGCGAAATCTGCACAAGATACACATCAGTTTGGTATCGTGGCCATGCCGAGGAGTCAACTCCTTACTACACATGGAAAGAGTCTAACTCTAAGTGGGCAGACAGCTGGAACTGGGGCACATCAGCTTCAGACATCAACGACAACATGAACCTCGTTCTTCAGCATTATCTTGAAGAAGATAATTACAACGGTGATATGGATTCTACACAGCCAAAGAGCGACAACGCTTTCCTTGACGGTATTACATATCACGGTTCCGACCGTTCTATGGCATCAGGCATGGATGCAATTGACTTCCAGATGCACAGAATGTTCGGTAGCGCTAAGAACGCTTATAACTTCGCTGTTAACAACGACCAGTATTACAATGATGCAACATACAGCGTAATGTATGTTGATTCACACGACTATGCTCCTGAACAGCCGGATGAAACAACTCGTTTCACAGGCGGTACACAGACATGGGCAGAGAATATGGATCTTATGTTCACATTCCGTGGTATTCCTTGCGTATACTATGGTTCAGAAGTTGAGTTCAAGAAGGGTGAGCTTATTGATAAGGGTACACTTATTTCTCTTGAAAACTCAGGTCGTGCATACTTCGGTGATTATCTTGAGGGTACTGTAAACGCTACTGACTTCAGTGAGTACACAGCATCAGGCACTGTTGCTGACACTCTTGCAAGCCCGCTCAGTAAGCACCTTTCAAAGGTTAATGCTATTCGTCGTGCTATCCCCGCTCTCCAGAAGGGACAGTACACAGCATCAAGCACATATGTAACAGGTGGCGATATGTCTTATGTTCGCCGTTATACTGACGACAACACAGACAGCCTTGCACTCGTTTCAATTTCTTCAGGTGCAACATTCAAGAACATTCCTAACGGCAAGTATGTTGACGCTGTTACAGGTGATGTTAAGTATGTTACTGACGGTACACTTACAGTTCCGGAACTTGCTAAGGCTAACATGAGAGTTTATGTATGCTGCGCAAGCGGATTTACAGGTATCGACGGTCAGATCGGCGGAGATTCTGCTTACGCTAAATAATGCGGAATATTCCACACTCAACACGATTCTGATTCTGTAATCAAAATTAATTACGGCACTCCGAGTAAAATCGGGGTGCCGTTTTTTTGTTATTTTATTTGTTCGTAATATTTTAAAAAATGTGCTTATAATAAAAGTGTATCCGAAGTGTTATGTCAGCATAAAAATGCTTGACAAAAAACCTTTTGAACGAAAATACAAATATTCCACGCTTAAATATTTCCATAATATTCTCGGTATAGAATAACAATCGGGTAGCAGAAGTTTACATTCAGTAAATCTGTTACCCGATTGTTCTCTTATGTTTTTTATTGTTATAATCTGCACTCAAAAATTTCGTTGGTGTCGGAAAATCCATGTGATTTATACCATTCTGCTGAATTTTCGCTTGGCCATGCAAAGACAAGTTCGCAGTTGATTGACGAAAGGTAGTTCTTTACATAATCGAGCAGTCGAGTGCCGATGCCCTTGCCACGATATTCTTCAAGCGTGAACACCTTTGTGAGATACGCAATAAATTCACGCTTTGCATTCGGGGTGGGAATTGTCGGAATAAGATATACAAACATTGCCGAAAGAATTTTCGCATTCTCATCTTCCGCAACGAAGATTTTATATTCCTTGTTTGTGTATAAAAAGGCAACGAACTCCTCGATAAATACCGATTTTGTTACACCGTCGGTGTTGTGTTCACCGTAAGTTTCGTCGTCCTCAACAGCATGGGTCCATCTCATTTCCGCAAGCTGAACGAAATCTCTGTCCTGAACCTCTCTTATTACCATGCTATCACCTCATCAAATTATTTTCAACTTAAGTATAACACAAATTTCTGCGATTACAAGGATGCAATTCGTCAGTATTCGCTCTCGATTCCACTCATCGCAGTTATTCATTTGGTATTGTTCCTTGGGTATTCTTCTCTTAGTCTTTTTCTATGGGTATTATTAGGCTTCAAATTCTGAAGGGGACGGGTTCAAATTTTGAAGGGGGGAGGTGCAAATTCTGAACCCCATGGGTGTAATATTTGAAGTAGGGGGGTGCAGTATTTTACATGGGGTATGAAGTGATATTCGCAGAGTGTGTCGTTGCAGATTATGAGGTGGCAGAGTTTTCGTATTTGTAATATTCGACAAGGTTGTCCCTGCCGAAACCTTCGTCATAAAAATTCGGGTTGATTGAGAACAGATAGGACGATGACTGAATCTTGCCGTATTTGCCGACCGTGAAACCGCCCGATTTGGTAATGATTTTTCTTTTGCAAAGGAATTTTATGCTTTCCCTAACGGTGTTGTCGGAGATTGCACAGGCCTCTGCAATGGTGTGTATGGACGGATAACAGGTGTTCGATTCGTCACAGCATTTGAGTATGTAGCATAAAACAGCGAACTGTTGCGGTTTTAGGTTGAGGTCAAACACCTCGTTTGGAACCATAAAAAAGTTAGTCATAAAATCGCCTCCGCTTATAAGCTCAAAAGGCGAAAAAATGTATATTTTAATGCATTTTTTGAAAAATTTAACAGAGTTTTTCTTTATACGGCAAATAATAAAGATGATTTTAGTTACTGTTTTCACAATTCAGTAGGTGATCAGATGAACACTTGCAAGTAACGGTACAAATTTTATGGTGAATTAAATTATATAAATGTCGGAAATTTACCGTTATACCGTAGCGGCGAACATCGTTCGCCAATCAATTCGTGTGCAAGCACGAATTGAATAAAAGCTAATTTCAATTTGACATTATAATTTTTTGAAAAAAATAGATTGTGTGTTTGTTCGTTTTGGTTTTGCAACCAAAACGATTGGCGAACACGGTTCGCCGCTACATTGAATGGTGCAGAAGGTGGCAATGTTACGCTCGGGCATAATATGTTTTGCATTACAGAAACTATCTTCACGAATAGAGAGCGATTAGCACAAAGCAAATCTCGGGAGTAGCAGTATTGACTGTTTCAAACTATCTACACGAATTGAGAGTGAGGCACTCGCATGCTTGACAATTTTAAGGTTGCGATATATAGTATAGTCAAGGGAAGAGATTAACGGCAAACACCGTAAAAATTGTGGGGTGAGCAGATGAAAATAACACTTAATCCCGACAAAGAAACAGTAAAGACAGTTAAAGAGGGCTTGAAGAGGACAGGCGGTTACTGCCCGTGCAGAATTCAGCGTACAGAGGAATACAAGTGTATGTGCAAGGAATTCAAAGAGCAGATTGCCGATCCCGATTTTGAAGGCTTTTGTCATTGTATGCTTTACTACAAATCTAAAGATTAAAATAACCGAACAGGAGGATTGTTATGGAAATAGAGCTTTACAAAGAAACTTTTGAGCAGGAGGTTTTGCAGTCGGATATCCCCGTGCTTGTAGACTTTTGGGCAACATGGTGCGGTCCGTGCAAGATGATTGCCCCGATTGTGAAAGAAATCGCTGACGAATATGACGGCAAAATTCTTGTCGGCAAGGTTAATGTTGACGAAGAACCCGACCTTACAATGCAGTATAATGTGTCGAGTATCCCGACTCTTATGGTGTTCAAAAACGGTCAGCTTGTCAATAGGGCAGTAGGCTATCGTGAAAAGGACGAAATCCTTAAAATGCTCAAGTAAATATACCGACTATAACACAAAACCGTGTGTACAAAAAAGTACACACGGTTTTTTTATTTGTCAGATTAAAGCGATTGTGAAAATTCTGAAATCTTATTCTGTATTAT
>ENA-OOSD01000122-OOSD01000122.1-human-gut-metagenome-genome-assembly--contig:-NODE-122-length-10924-cov-2.236636_pt1 | contig 10924 bp, 4 predicted proteins | sample MGYA00241180_ERZ501218 | MGnify/ENA primary metagenome ERZ501218 (study PRJEB25962, sample SAMEA2042436) | human gut metagenome | biome: human gut; feature: human-associated habitat; material: faeces... | reverse complement strand
GTATAAATATTACGAATTCTCAAGCTAAGAAAATTGAAGTCGAAGAAATCATCATAAATGAAAATTCTGATTCTAAGTATAGTAAAGAGATATTTTTAAATTTAAGAAAGAAATTTTATTTAAAAGATTATATTATAAATGAAAATCATATAAAAACTGCAAATACAGCTTTTATAGAATATATGTCATATAGATTAAAAGAGCTTGGCGCAAAAGGTGAAAAATATTTTGATAGATTAAAAGATGAGGCAGAAAAAATTGGATTTACTGTTGAAGAAGCCATTATAAAAGAACATATGGAAATTGCTAAGACCACTGACTATATTGGTAGGGCAATTCTTGCATATAAACAAATACAAGGAATTAATTTTAGAGAAATATTTGAAAAAGTAAGTAAAATAGATGAAGCTTTAAGACTTGATTATACAAACGAATTTAAAAAATGTGATTATAAGACAAAGTCTAGATATAGAGAATATATTATAAAATTAGCGAAAAAATATAACTTGTCAGAAGTATATGTAGCTAAAAAAGCTGTCGAGTGTTCTAAAAAATATAAAAAACACGTAGGATTTTTCTTAATAGGAGAGTATAGATATTTATTAAAAAAAGAGTTAAAAAAATCATATATTGGAGAAGTTATATATAATAAATTTATTGAACCAACAAAGACTGTATGGTATCTTCTTATTATATTATTACTAACGGTAGAATTTACTATACTTGTTGGATATAATTTATTCCATTTTAAATCAGTTTGTGCAATAATAGTTGCTTTTGTTATAACGTTTATATTATCTTTTGAATGCGCACAAAAATTGGTTAATTACTTCTTTAGAAAAGCTTTACGACCAGAGATATTACCTAGATTTGATTTTGCAAAAACAGTTGATGAAAATAACGTGACATATGTTGTCATGCCAACAATTATTTCTTCTATAGAAAAACTAGATCAAATGATAAAGAAAATGGAAGTTACATATCTTGCAAATCGTAGTGATAATATGTACTATATGCTAATAGGTGATTGCGTATCAAGTAATAAAGAAGTTATAGATATGGATAAAAAAATACTTGATTATGCCAAGCAAGAATTAGATAAGCTTAATGCTAAATACAAATCATCTCATATATTATTTAATTTTGTATACAGAAAACGTGTGTTCTCTAAAGGCGAAAACTGCTATATGGGATGGGAGAGAAAAAGAGGAGCGTTACTTGAATTTAATAAATTAGTACTAGGAAAATACACAGATGAAGAAGTAGATAAAAGATTTTATGTTACATACAACGATATTGTAAATGCAAAATACGTAATTACAATTGATGAAGATACTAATTTATCTCTTAATACAGCAAAGGATCTTGTATCAATAGTTGCTCATCCATTAAATAAACCAATACTTTCTAAGAATGGTAAAATTGTAAAAAAGGGATATGGCTTAATTCAACCTTCAGTTGGACTTGATATTGTCGATGCTAATAAATCAATATTTTCAAAAATATTTGGTGGGTTTGGAGGCCTAGATATATATACAACTGCAGTATCTGATGTTTATCAAGATGTTTTTGGAGAAGCAATATTTTGTGGTAAGGGAATATATAATATAGAATTATTTGACAAATTAGTTGCAAATGAAATACCAGAAAATTTGGTGCTTTCACATGATCTATTGGAAGGTTCAATCTTAAGAGCTGGACTTGCTTCTGACATAGAAGTTCAAGATGGCTTTCCTAAAAATTATATTGCATATATGAAAAGATCACATAGATGGTATAGAGGAGATATGCAAATTATAAAGTGGTTAATTAGTCCTAAGTCAAAACTTAATTTACTATCTAAATGGAAAATATTTGATAATTTAAGGAGACCACTTTTAGATGTTGTAGCTCTTATTGCAATAATACTTTCTTGCTTTGTTTCTACAAAAGTATTTGCTGCAACTTGCCTTTTAGTTTTTGTTGCAATTAATTTTGGAAATGTTATTTCAATATTTGATATACTTTTATTTGGAAAAATTAGACATTCTAAAGAGGTACAATATATACCAATTATTCATGGAATTGATGCTGTTTTTTTAACAATGTGTTTTAACTTTGTTACGATTCCATATAAATCATATATATGTTTAAATGCTTTTATAAAATCAATATATAGGATGTTAATATCACATAAAAATTTACTACAGTGGACTACAGGTGAAATGTTAGATAAAACATCTAAAAACACATTAAAATACTATTATTTTAATATGTTACCTAATGTTATAGTTGGTGCTTTTGTAGCTTTTATACCTTTTTTACCATCAAGTATAGGTCTTGATTTATATTTTGATTTTAAAATACTTATTGGAATTTCAATGATAATTGCTCCAATATTTGCGTATTTACTTGGTAAAGACCATTTGTTCGGCAGAAGAAAAAAATTAGATCAAAAAGGAAATGATGATGTTATAGAAATAGCAAGAAGAACATGGGGATTTTTTGATAGTATGATGAGTGATGTAAATAACTATTTACCAACAGATAATTACCAGGAAGATAGAAGATATAAAATTGTAAATAGAACCTCATCAACAAATATTGGATTTGCTTTACTTTCTATAATAGATGCATATGATTTAAAATTTATAGATGCAAATGAATGTATAGATAGACTTCAAAAAGTATTTAATACAATTTTAAAACTTGAAAAATGGAATGGACATTTATATAACTGGTACAACATAAAAACACTAGAGCCTTTAAGACCAAGATTTATATCTACAGTAGATAGTGGAAATTTTGTAGCAAGCTTATATGTAACAAAACAATTTTTAATCGAATTATTAGGTCATAATAAATTTGAAAAAGAGATTGAAGTAGAAAACGAACATTTAATTAATCAGATGATTGAAATTGTACAAAAAATAATTGATGAAACAGATTTTACAGTGCTATATGATACTTCTAGAAATTTATTTTCAATTGGATATGCTCAAGAAAACGGTAAACTCGTAGATAGTTACTATGATATGCTTATGTCTGAAAGTAGGACTACAAGTCTTATTGCAATAGCTTCAAGGCAAGTAACATCTAAACATTGGTTTGCACTTTCTAGAAATTTGGTAAAAGTTGATGGATATAAAGGTCTTATTTCGTGGAGTGGCACAGCATTCGAATATTTTATGCCATATTTATTTGATAAGTCATATGAACATACATTAATTGATCAATCATTATTTTTTACAATGTATAGTCAAATAAAATATGCTAAGGAAAATAACGTTCCGTTTGGTATATCAGAGTCAGCTTATGCTGTTAAAGACGATATGTTAAATTATCAATATAAAGAATTTGGTATTCCATGGCTTGGACTAAAAAGAGGACTTAATAATTATCTTGTCGTTGCTCCATATGCATCTATATTAATGCTTGAATATTCACCGCAGAAAGTATATAAAAATATTAAGAAGTTAAAAAAATTAGGCATGTATTCTGCTTTTGGATTTTATGAATCTATTGATTATACTAAAGAACATTTAGATGAAAATTCTACTAGTAAGATTGCCAAAACATATATGGCACATCACCAAGGTATGATTTTAACAGCTATTAATAATTATATAAACAGCGGTATTATACAAAGAAGATTCCATAGAAATCCTAATATTAGAGCGTGTGAGATATTACTTAAAGAACGTGAGAGAATGAAGGCTAAAATAAAGAAAAAACTAAGTGATAATAGTAATAAATTTAAGCAAAAAAATCTTAATAAATATACAACTCATGTTACATGTGACTACGCAGAAAGAGTATATGTAGACGAGAATCCTGATTTTAAACAAAACCTAGATATTGCTTTTTTACGTGGTTCAAATATGTCTTCACTAATTACAAATACTGGTTCTAGTTTTATAAAATATAAAGATAAAATAGTAAATAAACAAAGATATACCGATATAGAGAGTACAGGAAATTTTGTTTATCTTACTGATAAAGTGTCTGGAAATAGATTTAGTGCAACAGATGGAAATATATTGAGTACTAATAATAAAAATTCAACTAAGTGCGTTTGGACGTCTTCACTTAATAGGGTTGAAACATATATTGAAGATGGAAATTTAGAAACAACAACTACTACTTTTATTTCACCTGAATATAACGTGGAAATAAAAAAAGTAAGTATATATAACAATACTAGTTTAAGACGTGAAATATTAATTAATACGTATATGGAACCTGCTATGACAGATTATATGACGAATGTTGTTCATCCTTCATTTAGTAATCTACAAATTGAAACATATTATGACGATGATTTAGATATACTTGTTGCAAGTAAAAGAAAGAAAAATGAAGAAGATACTGATTTATTTGTATATACTAAACTTATCGGTATAGATCTGGATAAAGAGGTAGAAACTGAAAAGCAAAAGATTATAAAAAATCCTGATGAGGCATATAACCAAAATGTTGTTAAATATCCTTTATGGCCAATACTATCATATAGAGCAACAATTATACTAGATCCACATGAAAGACAAGAATTTTATTACATTTTAGGTGTTGCAGATAGTAAATATAAGATTTCAAATACCGTTGTTAATTTAGATGAAGTTACAATAGATGAACATTTCAAACTTGCAAGTGAGCTAAACAGCATTCAGGCAAGATACTTAAGACTTGAAAATGGTAAAGCTCAAGTATATAACAATATATTAAAAGACGTATTATTTAGAAAAACAAATTTAAATAATAACAAATTTTGGAACGAGTCACTAAATCAGTCTATATTATGGAAGTACTCAATTTCTGGCGATTTACCAATTATACTTGTATATGTTGATAGAATTGAAAATGCTGGAATAATTAATGAAGTAATAAGCTTTATGGACTATGTTAAAAGTAGAAAAATTGATTTAGATATTGTAATTTTAATTGATGAGGCACAAAAACAAAATGGACCTATTTATACATATTTAAGAACTAGATTAGATAGAGCTATATTTTCAGATATTACAAAAGGAAATATATATTTACTTAATATAAATGTCTTAAATAAAAATGAAATTGATCTATTATCTTTTCTTGCAAAGAGATATATTAAGGATGTTAGAGAACTTTTAACAGTTAGTGAAGAAAATGATACAGCAGATGAGTTAGTAAACAAAGAATTAACATATGATCATAGGGAGGATGTATAATAAAATGAAAATAGGTAATACTTCAGATTACATTGCGTTTAATTCATATGGAGGTTTTTCTAAAAATAAAGATGAGTATCATATTTTAAATACTAATACTCCTCTTCCATGGTGTAATGTAATGGCTAATAAAAATTTCGGTACTATAATTTCAAGTTATGGTACCGTGTATACCTATTATATTAATAGTAGGGAATATAAGCTTACTGATTGGTGCAATGATTGGATTGAATTTAAGCCTGGTGAATCTTTTAAGGGAATATTTGAAAAAAACTATAATTTAGTTTATGGATTTGGATACACAAGAGTTCTTGAGGAAGAAGAGTATATAAGAAAAACTATGGATATATTTATTCCTAAAGAAGATAATATAAAAATTCAATATATTACACTTGAAAATAATTATGGAGAAGAGAAAAGTGTAAAAATTGAATATAAATTAGAACCGACTCTTGGAGTATCTCAGGAAACAAATGCTGGGTATATATTGTGTAAAGAGGAAGATAATACAATGATTTTAAAAAATCCTTATAGTATTGATTTTTCTGAGTGCGAAGCATTTGAATTTGTTGTAAAAGATAGTGATAACATAACGTATGAATTTGATACAAAAAGCTATAACTTAAGTTTAAATATAGTAATAGCTCCAAATTCAAAAGAAGAATTTTCGATAATTTTGGGTGCAAATAAAACAAAAACTAAAGAGTATATAAAAAGCATGAAAGATAAATATTCATCAAATAAAAACGTTGTAAAAGAATATAATGAAACCAAAAAATACTGGAAGAAACTTGTTGTACCAAACACAAAATTTAACACTGGTGATGAATATATTGATATAATGGCAAATGGTTGGCTTTTATATCAAACTATAGTATGTAGACTTTATGCTAGAAGTGGTTTTTATCAATCAGGAGGAGCTATTGGATTTAGAGATCAACTTCAGGATACCTTAGCCTTGATTTCGTCTTCGCCTGAGATTACAAGAAATCAAATAATTTTAAATTCAAGTAAACAGTTTGAAAAAGGTGATGTTTTGCATTGGTGGCATGAACACAACTCTGCAGGAATTAGGACATATTTTAGTGATGATTATTTATGGCTTCCTTATGTTTTAAGTGAGTACATATCTAAAACTAAAGATTACTCTGTATTAGAAGAGAAAACGAAATATTTAGAAGATAAACTAATGGGAAATAGAAGAGAACTTTATGATGTTTATCACAATATTAATGTAGAAGATAGTGTTTTTAATCATGCAAAAAAGACAATTACATATGGCTTATCAAGAAAGAATCCTTCAAATGGATTACTTGATATTGGAGACGGTGATTGGAATGATGGCTTTAGCAATATACGCGGTCAATCAGTATGGCTTACATTTTTTATGATGAATGTTTTAGATAGATTTTCTAGCATAGCAAAATATATGAAAGATAATGAAATGGTTGAAACATGTAAAAGAGAAAGACATTTATTAAAGCACAGCATTATCGAAAATTGTTGGAATAGCGATCATTTTGTAAGAGCATTTTTTGAAAATGGTGAAGTGCTTGGTGCATACTCAAACAAAGAGTGTAAAGTTGATATTATATCTCAGGCTTGGGCTGTTATTTCAATGATAAATGATAAAGATGTAAAAAATGAACTTTTAACATGTATGGAATGTGCATATAATTATCTTGTTGATAAGGAAAATATGGTAGTAAGACTGTTATATCCACCGTTTGATAAACCTAAAAATAATCCGGGATATATAAAGGCATATGTTCCAGGGACAAGAGAAAATGGAGGACAATATACTCATGGCGCAACTTGGTTTTCAAAAGCATATTTTGAATTAAAAAACAAGGAAAAGGGAATAGAGATATTAAAACTTTTGAACCCTATTTATCATAGTGATACAAAAGAAAAAGCGGATAAATATATGGTTGAGCCATATGTTGTTGCAGCGGATATATATTCTAATCCTGAGCATCCTGGAAGAGGAGGTTGGACTTGGTATACAGGCTCATCTGCTTGGATGTATAAAATAATTGAAGATTATTTAAAATAAAAAGAGGCTGTAAAAAAGTCTAATAAAAAGTAATAGTTGAGTTCAATTTTGAACTTGACTATTATTTCTTAGAAAATTTACTAAGAAATTACTAATTCAGCTCTTTTTTGTAAAAAAAATGAGTGGATTTTTTCACTCATTTTTCATTTGGATTTTTTTATCGTCTGTAAGTACATGGTCATCTAAGTACAACTTCATATATAAATATAATTAGTAACCAGGTTAAATATATACTAATAATACACATTATAAAAAAAGGATTAATAGGGGTATTGTAATTAATATATTCAATATTTTCTATTGTAATATCTTTTTTATGATACTTAGTTATTACATTTACTTTTTTTATCGTATTTTCTTTAATATCTCTAACCTTAATTGTTACATAATCTTCGCCAAATTCTTTTGTTGTAACTTTAAAATTTAGATCTACCCACTCGAAATCAGCACTACTTGAGATATTTGCAGTATTTGTACTTTTATCATAGGCTACGTCTATTTTTTCATTACATGCTGTAAAAAATAGTATAATTAGTACCATACAGCTTAAAAACGATATTATCTTTTTTAATTTCATTATTTTCACTCCTAATAAATTATTTTTTGGATTATAATATGTAATATATTTACCATGTATTATATCATGAATGTCAATCCCTCATATAAATTAGTAAGCAATTAAATTTTGTTGCTTGAATTGGTTGAAAAATCAGAAAAATATGATATAATATAATAGTTAGTTTGATAGTAATGTATGAATATTACTTGAATGGAGGATTAAAAATGAATGTAAAAGTAGATAAGCAAGAAAATTCAAAAGTAGTATTAGAGTTTACAATGGATAAAGAAACTTTTGAAAAAGAACTAGACAAAGCATTTCATAAAAATGCAAAGTATTTTAAGGTACCTGGTTTTAGAAATGGTAAAGTACCAAGAAATGTTGTAGAGAAAGTATATGGTGAAGGTGTTCTATATGAAACAGTTATTGAAGATAACGTAGATGATGAATATAGAAAGGCTGTAGAAGATAATAAATTAGAAGTAGTATCTAAACCTGAGCTTGATGTAAAGCAAATTGGTAAAGGTAAGGATTTAATATATACAGTTACTTTATTTGTAAAACCTGAAGCTACTGTAAAAAAATATAAAGGTTTAGAAGTAAAAAAAATTGATTCTAAAGTATCAAAAAAAGATGTAGATGCTGCAATTGAATCTGATAGACAAAAAAATGCAAGAGTTGTATCTGTAGATGACAGAGATCTACAAAAAGATGATATTTCTACAATTGATTTTGAAGGTTTCGTTGACGGTGTAGCTTTTGAAGGTGGTAAAGCTGAAAATTTTGAACTTACAATTGGTAGTGGGCAATTTATACCTGGATTTGAAGATCAATTAATTGGTATGAAAATAGGAGAAGAAAAAGAAATAAATGTAACATTCCCTAAAGAATACCATGCTGAAAATCTAGCAGGTAAACCAGCAATGTTTAAAGTAAAACTAATAAGTATAAAGTCTAAAATTTTACCTGAACTTGATGATGAGTTTGCAAAAGATGTTTCTGAATTTGAAACTTTAGCAGATTATAGAAAAGATGTTGAAAAGAAAGTAAAAAAACAAAAAGAAGAGAGTGCTAAAAATCAAAAGGAAATTGCTGTAATCGATAAATTAGTTGAAAATACAGAAGTTGTAATTCCTGAATCTATGATTGATGACGAAGTTGAAAGTATGTCAAATCAATTTGCTTCTAATTTAGCATATCAAGGATTAGATCTTAAAACTTATTGTATGTATATGAATACAACTGAAGAAGAATTTAAGAAAAACTTAAGACCTGAAGCAGAAAAAAATGTTAAATTAAAACTTGCACTAGATGCTATTGAAAAGCTTGAGGAGATTAAAGTTGAAGCAAAAGAAATAGATGAAAAAATAGATGAATTAAAAAAACAATACGGATCTGAAAATACAAATGACGATTTAAATAAAAATGAGAATGTAAGACATTATATGGAAGAAAAAATAAAACAAGATAAACTTATGAAAATAATTGTAGACTCTGCAATTGAAAAATAATAGTAGGAGGTTATATAAATGGAAAAAAATAGTTTAGTACCTTATGTTATTGAACAAACAAGTAAAGGGGAAAGATCTTATGATATTTTCTCTAGACTTTTAAAAGAAAGAATAATATTTTTATCTGAACAGGTTGATAGTGCATCTGCATCTGTTGTAATTGCTCAATTATTATTCTTAGATGCAGAGGATCCTGGTAAAGATATTTATCTATATATTAATAGTCCTGGTGGAAGTATAACTGATGGAATGGCTATATATGATACTATGCAATACATTAAATCTGATGTTTGTACAATTTGTGTTGGTCTTGCAGCAAGCATGGGTTCTGTATTACTTGCTGCAGGTAAAAAGGGAAAAAGATATGCATTACCTAATTCTGAAGTACTAATTCATCAACCTTTAATTGCAGGTGGTGGTCTTTCAGGTCAAACAACTGAAATAAAAATACATGCAGATCATATGGTTAAAACTAGAGAAAAACTAAATAAAATTTTAAGTGAAAGAACAGGTCAACCATTGGATGTTATTGAAAAAGACACTGAAAGAGACAATTATATGACTGCTGAAGAGGCAAAAAAATACGGACTTATTGATGAAATAATGACTAATATAAACGATATAGTTAAGGAGAAATAATATATGGGAAAAAAAGGAAAATCTTCATATGATGATATGATTTTTTGTTCTTTTTGTGGTAGACTTAGGGAAGAAGTAAATAAAATGATAGAAGGCCCTGAGTCTATCTATATTTGTGATGATTGCGTAGAGATGTGTCATAAAATTATGCATAATCAAGAAGTTCCTTTAACAGGCGATGATGTGTCATCTAAAAATAAAGAACTTGTGGAGGGAAAAGATTTACCTTCACCAGAAGAAATAAAAAAAGTTTTAGATGAATATGTAATTGGTCAAGATGCTGCAAAAAGAGTTTTGGCTGTTTCTGTATACAATCATTACAAAAGAATCAGAAATCAGGATAAATTAGATGATGTTGAAATACAAAAGAGTAATATTTTATTACTTGGACCTACAGGTTGTGGAAAAACATTACTTGCAAGAACATTAGCCAAAATATTAAAAGTTCCTTTTGCAATTGCTGATGCAACTACGCTGACCGAAGCAGGTTATGTCGGCGAGGATGTAGAGAACATTCTCTTAAAACTCATTCAGGCAGCCGATTTTGATATTGAAAAGGCAGAGCACGGCATAATTTACATTGATGAAATTGATAAAATTGCGAGAAAATCCGAAAACCCCTCTATTACACGAGATGTAAGCGGTGAGGGAGTTCAGCAGGCTTTGCTTAAAATTGTTGAGGGAACTGTATCCAATGTTCCGCCACAGGGTGGCAGAAAACATCCGCAACAGGAATATTTACAGATTGATACTAAGAATATTCTTTTTATCTGCGGCGGTGCATTTGACGGTCTTGAAAAGATAGTTGAAAAGCGCAAGGGCTCTTCTGTTATCGGTTTTGAGTCACTTGTTCAGTCAAAGCAGGAGCTTGATTCGACCGATTGGATGAAAGAGGTCACAGCACATGATCTTGTAAAGTACGGAATTATTCCTGAACTCATCGGTCGTTTGCCTGTTATTACTGCTTTGAGCG
>ENA-OOSD01000119-OOSD01000119.1-human-gut-metagenome-genome-assembly--contig:-NODE-119-length-11067-cov-2.232110_pt1 | contig 11067 bp, 7 predicted proteins | sample MGYA00241180_ERZ501218 | MGnify/ENA primary metagenome ERZ501218 (study PRJEB25962, sample SAMEA2042436) | human gut metagenome | biome: human gut; feature: human-associated habitat; material: faeces... | reverse complement strand
ATGAAAAATACGAGTATGATATTTTGTCTAAGATTAAAATGGAAGAAAATGATTATCTTATTAAGAACAATGTAGAAATTTATATATGTAATTAAGATATTTTGACATAGAATTCTATAATATTATAGAACAGCTTTATCATATGGATATTGAATATTTTTCTATTTGCTGCAAAAAAACAATTGTGAATTTAAAATATTATAAAAAAATATTGATAAAGTTTAAAATACGGGACAAACGGAAAATTTCTTAATATACAATGTTGCTTTTTTTTTACTTTTAATATATACTGTATATATTAAAAGTAAAAAATGTATGTATATTTTTTGTTGATTATTTTTATAAAGTTATATTTAATTTTGCAAAGAAGTCAACTATTGTGTATTTATAATATGGTGGTTAAAAATGGATAATGAAAAAAATAATAATGTAGAAAATAATACTCCATCAACAGAGTCGGATGTGATGCCATCAGGAGGATCTACACTTGGACAAGCTGCTAAACAAGGTGCTAAGAAAACTGCACAAAAAGGATGGAAATCATTTAAAGAAGCTGTGGGAAGAGGTATAAAAGCTCTATGGCAGTTGTTACCTTTGCAGGTAAAAATAATTGTTATTGTTATATTGATTATAATCATAATATTAGCAGCACTCCTAATGATGGGAATGATAAAAGAGAGTAGTTCTGTTGTAACAAGTGGTGTTGAGGACTATATTTCTAATGCTAATTTAGATAAAGATGCTAAAAGTTTATATGAAGATAAAGCAAGCCTTATAAAAGTAAAGTTAAAAGATATAAATGCAATGTATGATAAATTCATTGACGAAGAAAAGGGCGGAGCTGAAACTCAGACGTTAATGAAATATAGTATTGGAACAAAAGATGTAAAAGAAGATAATAAAGAAAAAAGAATTGTTAATGTAGAAGATAAATTACCTTTATATAAACACATATTGTTAACAGAAAAATATAATTTTAACAATGTTGATTGGAAAAAATTTAGTCATAATGCAACAGCTGGTGAAGACATAAAAGATTTTAAGGAAGATAAGGAAAGAGGACTAAAGTATCCTGATACGACAAAAAATAATGCAGGAGATCCAAAGGAAGTTAAGCTTGATAAATTTATTGATTTAACATTACCATATTTGCAGACATGGTATATACCTCTTGCAATGAGTAATGCATCAGTACTAAATGGAACTGAAAGTGACAATAACAGAGCACCAGCTTTTTCATATAACATAATAAAAGAAGCATACAGTAATATAGTTGCAAATTGGTATGAGTTAAAAAAGCATACAACTGTAACAAGGTATTATACATATGATGAAATAAAAAAACATGATATGGTTACTGTAGAAGTTATAGAACGTGAATATGAAAATGGAGCTAAGAATTATTCTTTACGTCTTGGTTCTTCACAAACATTTGAAGATAGTAGGACACCAAAGAATACTAGAACAACATCTGGAATAGCAGGTGGAACAGTGGATCCAATGAAAGAAGAAGCTGTAAGCCAAAAAGATGAATATACATCACATTTTTATATAAAAGAAGCTGATGTATTTGATGCAAAAATAGTAAATCAATTTAATTATCAAGTATACAGTGATGCTGATGCTGCTAAAAGAAGAAATGCTGATTCTACAAATGAGTCTATAGCAACATATGCCAAAACAATGTCTACAGAGGACATAAATAAAAAAGGCGAAAATGCAATGTATGGACTTACAGTAGATAGTAATGGGAACATATCTGGGGCAAATTTAGATAAAGCAAGTAGGTTTGGTAATGGAATTCCACAAAATGATCCAACAAATACAACAAAAAGGACTACTGCATATTCATATAATGTTACATTTAAGCAATATACAGATTATGAGAATGGACTTGAGCATACTGTAACAAGAATATGGAAGGACAAATTAAGCCAAACTGATTCGGAAACATCTGATTACACAATTGATGATTTAATAATGTACAATCAATCAGATAAAAGAAAAGAAAAGGTAGATGCAACAGCATTATGTGGAGAAGATTATTCAGCTTCTAGTTCTAGTGGAACTAGTACGGGAACTTCTGATCCAGCAACAGAAATAAAAATTGGAAATTATACTTATCCAGTATTCAATCAAGGTTCTTATCCAAATACTACTAAATACGGAGGAGATACAATTTCTCAAGCTGGATGTGGACTTTGTTCACTTACCGTTTGTGTTGGTGGGCTTACTGGAAAAAAAGTTGATCCAGTAAGTTGTGGAAATGATACAAATTGGACTGGTCCCAAAACATTAGCAGGAATAGCTGCTGATCTTAAAAATGTATATAATATAGATGCAGAAGCTTTAAGATGGGATAATAGGACAGCAGGAGGAACAACACCAGCACAAAAAGCAAGTTTATCTAAAACAAAAATAACAGAAGCATTGAAGAATAATAGTCCAGTAATCGCATTAATAAAGCCAATACAAGCAGCACTTGGTACAAGTGGAAATGGAGCACATTATATAACTTTAGTTGGTCTTAATGGAAATAAAGTAATTATAGCAAATTCTGCAGGTGGATTAAGAGAAGAGTATGATCTTGATTGGGTAATAGAAAAAATATATGAAAATGCAAATACTACTGAGTGTGGAATAGTAGTAACAAAAAGAAGCGGATCTTCAAATAGTTCTTCTACATCGTCAGGAAGTAGTAGTTCATCATCTTCAAGTAATAATTCGTCTTCTAATTCTAACAGAGGTGGACAAGGTAAAGTTATATCAACATCCAACTTAAACTCAACTGGATATACTGGAATATATGAGAGCAGAACTACAGGTAGAAAATTTAAAGAATATAAACAAAATGGAAATTCTTATGTCTTTAGATATGATATAAGTTCTGTAAATTGTTCATGGAGTAGTGAATGTGGAACAGTAAGTACAATGATTGTTGGCAGTGGATATAGTACAAAAGCTACTTTTGAAGATGCTACTAAAAAATTAAAGTCAACTGGTGGTGGTACACAATTTACTCCTTGGCTAAGTGATTATGCAAGTGATGCAAAAGTAAAAACAATTAATTCACCTAGTCAATCTCAATTAAAAAAATTACTGAATGATGGTTGTGTTGCTGTTGTACATGATCCAGGATATAGTGCAAATGGACATTATATGGCTATATTGGATATAAGTAGAGATGGAACTCAAATATATGTTTCAAATCCTGATTCATATAATGCTATTCAAAATGGTTGGAATCCAATAAGTGTATTTTATTCAGGTGGACAGTATTTAACAGATTGTTATTTTGTCTCAAATAAAGGTAATGTTACAGAATATTCAGGCGATAGTAGTGATAGCTCTGAAGGTACCTCTGATACAACGTGCACTGGAACCAAATCAGGAAAATATTATACATCATTAAAGAAAACAGATGGATTAAATAGAATAGACTTCATGAATTCAAACCCTGATATATTCCATAGATACATACGAGATGGAGGAGAGTATTATGAGTATGTAGGATATTCTAGAGAAAAGCTTAAATTATCATATTGGAACTTAAAAGATTTATTCCAAAAGGTATATGATAAAAATGATTCTTTACCTTGGGCATATGGTAAAACTTTAGGATTTGAAAATATATATTCTACTACTTTTTCTAAATATAGTGGTAGTTCATCTTCATATAAAAGAGGAATGTTTACGTGGCCTGTTCCAGAGTATGTTGATGCTGGAAAAAAATTATGGGACCAAATAACTAGTACTTTTGGAAATAGGACACATCCTATAACTGGTCAACCAGGAACTATGCATAATGGAATAGATATAGCTTCATCTGTAAATGCAAACGCAAAAATTGTTGCAGCAGCAGAAGGAAAAGTTGTAAAAGCTAGTGATACTGGAGATGGATACGGCAAATGTGTTATAATTCAACATTCTAATGGATACTATACTTTATATGGACATATGTCAAGTTTAACAGTTAGCGTAGGTGATGATGTAAAAAAAGGGCAGCAAATTGGTGTTATGGGAACTACAGGTAATTCTACAGGAAACCATTTACATTTTGAGATAGAAAAATTTGATGGAGATTTTAGTATGTCTAAATACTATAGTAATACACGATTGGATCCAATTGATTTCTTTAATGAAGATTGTTCACCAGCTGGAGGCGGTAGTGGAGATCTTAGTCAGGATTGTATTGATTTCGTTTGGGGCTGGGAAGGAAATGATGATTATTTAGAATCTCAAGGTCATTTAACTTCAGATCATAAATACTATATAATATATACTGATGCTGCTGCTGGTGGCAATAAAGCTGTTGGACATGGTATAGATTTAAATGCTGGAGGATATGAAGCGGTATTAAGTAAAGCTGGGTATTCTACCAATGTTGGTGCTAAAATTCCTAAAGAATTCGTAGATAATTTATCACTTGAAAATATGTCTGAAAGGAAAAGTGAAATAGAAGATAAATGTAGTGGATTAAAATTAAAAGATTATCAAATTGATGCACTTATATGTAGATCTTATCAAATGGGGTCAACTGGTTGGTATTATGGTGATACTTGGAGTTATTGTCCAGGTGAAACTTTCGTTTCTGCGTATAAGAAATGGTGGGATAATGGTAAAAGCGATAGATTGTATAACAATTTCATGAAATATGTAACTAATGGCGGTGAATATGGATTAATACGTAGAAGAGAATCTGAATGGAAATTATTTAAAACAGGAGTGTATGATTGGGCTCATTAGTAATAAAAATTATGTTAGGAGGATGGCAATGAATAAAAAAATTATATTATTATGTATTGGATTTGTTATAATATTGATATGTATTTGTTTATTTTTTGTCATTCCTAACTTAAATTTTAATAATGTTAAAGTAACAAATGTATCTAACTTAGATGAAGCATATGACGTAAAAACATGTACAAATAAATTTTATTTATATTGTAAAACATATATGAGTTCTTCTAAAAATTCTGTATATGAGTTACTTGATAAAGAATATATAAAACAATATAATTTAAATAGTGATAATTTTAACGAAAAGATTAAGGAAATTAAGTCTGATACATTAGAAATAAAAAGTATATATAAGCTTCAGGAAAGTAAAAATATATCTTTGTATATGGTTAATTCTTATGAACTATATAAAAATTGTGATGAACAAAACGAATTTAATTTACTTATAAAATTAGATAATAAAAATAATACTTTTAGTGTATACTTAGAGGACTATATTGATGATAATAAATATAATAATTTAAATTTGGGAGATAATGTAAAAATAAGATTAAAGAGTGTAAAAAAACAAAATGATAATATTTTTTCTAAAAATAGTGAAATAAATAATTTAGATGATTATATTTCAGATTTTAAAAGTTTATGTATTTTTTATAGAAATTATGCATATTCTCTACTTGATGAAGAAGTAAAAAATGAAAAATTCAGAACCTTTCAAGAATTTAATAACTATATAAGTGATAATTTATCTGAAATTCTTTCAATGAAATTGGTTGCTTTTGAACTTCAAAAAAATAATGATTATGAAGAATATATTTGTTCTATGAGTAACGGAATTAAGATTAATTTTAAAACAGATAATTATGTATCTTATGTTTTTAAAATTAGATGAATTTAGTGAATAGTTTTAGCTTTAGCTAGATAGGGTGGTTGATTGATGAAAAAAAAAATAAAGAAAAGAAAAATATCTAAAATATGGATGGTAATTATATTTTTTATTTTTACTGTATTTTTGATATTTACGTCAATAGTACTTTATGACTCTATAATAAATATAAAACAATTAAAGAAAATACGATCAAGTATAAATATACCTAGTGGTTTTTATTATGTTGGAGGGGATATTGATACAGGAGTAGTAATTTCTGATAATGAAAATGATGAATTAAAAGGAACAAAATTTAAAGATTTAAGTAAAATTGAAGGAAATCAATTTGTTTGGATACCAGTTGAAAACGCTGTTGTAGATAGTTTTGATGAAGCAAAAAAATTAATTGAAAATGGGAAAAATCCTATTGCTTTTAAAGATAATGATAATTATTATGGAATCGTGTATGCATTTGATATGGAAAATCACAGTTATACTATTCTCAAAGATAATTTTTCAAAAGAATTTTCGTTTGAGCCTTATAGTATAAAAAGTAGTTTTTTTGATGATAATGATAGTTATAAATATTTAAATTCTGAAGAACTGTATCAAAAAGAATTTAATAAAATGGTTGAACAAGTTGAAAAAAATAAAGGTTTTTACATAAGTAGATTTGAAATAGGTAATTTAAGTAACGCGATAGTTAAGAAAGAAGAAGTTGTTTCAAAGGCTGGAGAAGATGATATTACTTATCAAAATTGGATAGATTTATATAAAGCTTTAAAAGAAATGTATAATAGAGATGATATAACAACCGAAATGATATGGGGATGTCAATGGGATGCAGCTTTAGTATGGATGCTTAATACTTCTACTTTAAGTAAATATGTATATAATTCAAAAGAGATCGGAAACTACTATAACAAATTAGAAAAAACAGGGAGTAGCTCAAATTACTGTATAAATAATATATATGATATGGCTGGAAATGTATGTGAATGGACTCAAAGATCATCAATGAATGGTGGAAGAATTGCTTCTGGAGGTTCAAATATTACCGATGAAACTCAAAATTATAGTTTATGTAATAGAAAAGTATACGAAATTACATCTCCTTGGAAAGAAGTAGGAACAAGGATGACAATGTATGTAAATTAATGGTGTTGATATATAAAATAATGAAAAGTTTGCTTGTGATATTGCCAAGCAAACTTTTTTGTTGTATAATGTATATAGAAAAATTGTACGTTTTTATACAATTTGGTATTTTTATTAGCATATTTATTTAAGTAAATTAGCTAGTTAAAAGTTAAATTTTAAATTAAATTTAAGGAGAGATGAAAAATGGTAAATGATAAGGAAGTAAAAACAGTTGTATCACCTTTTGCAGTGAGGGAAAATGAAGTAAAAGTGTTTGATGGAAAAGAAGGTTTTGCTTCAATAAATCAAGTTGTTTTTAAAATGGATATGGGATATATTAATGAATCTCATATTAAAGCTTTAGAGGTTGTAAATGAATTTGGATTTATTACTTCAAGACAATGTACTCAAATCTTAGATTTAAGAGGAAAGATAAATGATATTGAAGAAGATAAAAGGCAAACAAGAGTTGCTAAATGGCTTGAAGATTTAACAAAATCAAAAGTAATTTCAAGATATTATTTTCAAAGTGATTCTGGAAAAAGTTCATATAGAGTTTATTCAATGGATAAAATAGCAACGTATATATTAAAACAAAGAAATATACCAACAGCTTGGCAACCAACAGATAATACAAAACCTGCTTATTCTGTAAAAAGAAAGCTTGCTGGAAATCAAGTTATTATTGCATATATGCAAAAAGTTGCAGCTTTTAAAAGTACAAATCCTAATATTTTATTATACTCCAAAAAATATAATGTAAAATTTAAACCAACAGGTGGTCTTGTTACTTTGAAAAATTCTTCTGAAGAAGAGAATTTTATATTTGAAGTTGTAAGAAGAAATGATGATTGGAAAAATATGTTTGCAGAGAAAGTACAACTTTATTCAGACTTCTTTGAAAACTTTACAAAAAATGATGCTGGATTTTATACACCTCCTAGAGTAATATTTGTTGGAGAGGATATTCAACATACAGCTGAAATGTTTAGAATTATAAAAAAGGTAAGTACATATCTAAAGGATGAAGATTTATATTTTACTACTGAATTAAAACATTTAGATGAAGATTTAACAAAGAGTATCAGTGTATTTGAGTTAGATCCAGATACTAAAAAATATAAAGCTGTTATAAAGGAAATGGATATATTAAAACCTGGTGAAAAGAAAAATGATGAAGATAAAATAAAACTTGATATGAATTTTAATTCAAATATGATAGTTGAATAAAAATTAATCCCCCCTATGGTATCGGTTATGGTGCTATAGGGAATTATTTATGCAAAGATTTATCAAAATTTGCGATGAAAATAATATAAACATTGCATAAAACTATTGCAAATGAAAAGAGATTGAGATAAAATATAAGTGTTATAAATAAGGGGGAATAAATTTATGATAAAAGTAGGAATTAACGGATTCGGAAGAATAGGAAGATTAGTAATGAGAGTATCTTTAGAAAGGGATAATGTTGATGTTGTTGCTGTAAACGATCCTTTTATTGATGTTGAATATATGAAATATATGTTAACATATGATACTATTCATGGAAAATATAACGCTGATATTAAGGTTGAAGGTAATGATTTAGTTATAAATGGTAAGACTGTAAAGGTATTTAATTGCATGGAACCTTCAGAAATTCCTTGGGGAGAAGTTGGAGCTGAATATGTTGTTGAATCATCAGGAGTGTTTACAACAACTGAAAAAGCACAAGCTCATTTAAAAGGTGGAGCTAAAAAAGTTGTAATTTCTGCACCATCAAAAGATGCAAAAATGTTTGTTATGGGTGTAAATAATAACGAATATACATCAGATATGAATATTGTATCAAATGCATCTTGTACTACAAACTGTTTAGCACCTCTTGCTAAAGTTATAAATGATAATTTTGGTATTGTTGAAGGATTAATGACAACTGTTCACTCTGCAACAGCTACACAAAAAACTGTTGATGGACCATCTAAAAAAGATTGGAGAGGTGGAAGAGCTGCTACATATAACATTATTCCATCATCTACTGGTGCTGCAAAAGCAGTTGGTAAGGTAATACCATCATTAAATGGAAAACTAACTGGTATGTCATTTAGAGTACCAACACTAGATGTATCTGTAGTTGACCTTACTTGTAGACTTGAAAAAGGAGCTTCATATGAAGAAATCGTAGAAAAAATAAAAGAAGCATGTAATGGAGAACTAAAAGGAATTATGTCTTGGACAGACGAAGATGTTGTTTCATCTGATTTCATTTCTGATCCTCATACTTCTATATTTGATGTAAAAGCTGGAATTCAACTTAGTGATAACTTTGTAAAATTAGTATCATGGTATGATAATGAATGGGGTTATTCAAATAAAGTTGTAGATTTAATCACTCATATGTATGGAGTAGACCATAAATAAAGAATTAAAATTAGGCTAGCTTTGTGTAAGCTAGCCTAAAAGTATAAAGGAGAGAAAGTTTATGTTAAACAAAAAAACAATAAGGGATATCAGTGTAAGTTCAAAAAAAGTTTTAGTTAGATGTGACTTTAATGTTCCACTAGATAAAGATAATCCAGATATAATTACAAGTGACAAAAGAATTGTAGAGTCATTAAAAACAATTAATTACTTAATAGGTGCAGGAGCAAAAACTATACTTTGTTCTCATATAGGAAAAACTGGTCAAAACAAAAGCTTAAAGCCAGTTGCTAAAAAACTATCTGAACTTTTAGAAAAAGAAGTGCCTCTTTTAAAAGATATATATTCAGATGAAACAAAAAACACTATCGATAACATGCAAGATGGCGATGTTGTTTTATTAGAAAATACAAGAATGTATGAAGAAGAAGAAAAAAATGATCCTAAATTTGCAGAAAAATTAGCTTCATTTGCTGATATATTTGTAAATGATGCATTTGGAACTGCTCATAGAGCTCATGCATCAACAGAAGGAGTAACACACTATTTACCTTCTGTATGTGGATTTTTAATAGAAAAAGAAATAAATGCATTAGATAATAGTATTAATAATCCAAAAAGACCTCTAGTTGCCATAATTGGTGGATCTAAGGTATCAAGTAAAATAGCTGTACTTACAAATTTACTTGATAAAGTAGATACAATGTTAATTGGTGGAGCAATGTCATTTACATTTTTAAAAGCAAAAGGATATAACGTTGGAAAATCTCTTGTTGAAGATGATAAAATAGATATTGCTAAAGAAATTATGAAAAAAGCAGAAGATAATAAAGTAGAATTCTTGCTTCCTGTAGACCATATAGAAAGTAAAGATACTTCTGGAATATATGATGCAGTACTTACTCAAGATGAAAATATTGACGAAGATTCTATGGGACTTGATATAGGATTTAAAACTGTAGATATGTATGTAGAAAAAATAAAAAAAGCAGCAACAGTTGTATGGAATGGTCCAGTTGGAATGTTTGAAGTGGAAGAATTTGCAAATGGAACAAAGAAAATTGCTGAAGCAATGGCAACTTCTAATGCAATAACAATAATAGGTGGTGGAGATAGTGCAGCTGCAGTAGAGAAGTTTGGACTTGAAGATAAAATGACACATGTATCTACTGGAGGAGGAGCATCTCTAGAACTTATGGAAGGAAAAAAACTTCCAGGTATAGAAGCATTACAAGATAAATAAAGGAAAAGAATATGTCAAAAAAAAATAAAAAGAGTTATACTCTAGATAGGAAGAAATTTTTAATTTTTGTATTTTCTATTGTTGTAATAATATCTGTAATAATTATAGTTGTATCATTAAATAAAAAAATAGAAATAAATGATTCAACAGATATTAGTAAATTAAATGCTACAAAGTATTGTACAGAAATAAAATCTGAGTATAACAAAGATGAAAATAAAAATAAATTTATAGATGATTGTAACAAAATACAAGAAAAAATAGGTATGTATATTATCAATAATTCTACATTAGATGATACATCATTTGAAAACCTAATATCAAAATTAAATGAAAATCTATCTGATAATAATTTTTCAATTATAGAAATGGATAATCCAACCTACTGGAATGGAACTTGGAGTGTAGATAATAAAGGTAAATTAAAATTCAGTAATAAAAAAATAGAACCTGATTGGATAAGTGATGCTACAGTAAGCAATTTTGTTATAACAAATTAAAAAAATAGGACAAATTTCAAATACAAGTTGAAATTTGTCCTATTTTCATTTTACATTTTTTCTTAAAATATTTAGCATGGTTTGTTATATAAATAAAAATGAAATAGGAATTAATACTTTGGTTATGACTCTAAAAAAGTGGATAAAAATAGGAAATTAAAGTAAAATAATAG
>ENA-OOSD01000115-OOSD01000115.1-human-gut-metagenome-genome-assembly--contig:-NODE-115-length-11345-cov-1.947387_pt1 | contig 11345 bp, 7 predicted proteins | sample MGYA00241180_ERZ501218 | MGnify/ENA primary metagenome ERZ501218 (study PRJEB25962, sample SAMEA2042436) | human gut metagenome | biome: human gut; feature: human-associated habitat; material: faeces... | reverse complement strand
TGTAACAAAAGAATATATCAAAGATCGTTGTGACACATACGGAATCAAAGTTCCCGACGGTTACACAGAAATCAAAGCAGAATAATTCATATTCGGAAAAATAATATTGGCAGGGGTGCCGTGCAAGCGACACCCCGATATTTTATGTATAGGTGGTTTTTATGGATTTTTTAGCAAACTACTTCGGTTCTCTTAATCCAATGAGCTTTTTATCCGCACTTCCGGGTAATATTGCTCAGGGTATAATCTGGGGACTTATGGGACTCGGTGTATTTCTCACCTTTAAGCTTTTGAACTTTGCCGACCTCAGCGTTGACGGTTCATTTGCAACAGGCGGTGCAGTAACCGCAGTTATGCTCATCAACGGCTGTCCCGTTTGGGCAACAATCATCGTAGCAATCCCTGCAGGTCTTGTAACTGGACTTCTTCACACGCTTCTCGGAATCCCCGACATTCTCGCAGGTATCCTCACACAGATTGCTCTTTATTCAATTAACCTGAATATTATGGGAAAATCAAACCTCCCAATCAGCTACAGAAACTATACGCTTGTTGTTTCTGCAAGCAATATAAATATGGCAATTCTCGTAGGACTTGGAATTTGTGCCGTTGTAATTGCCGCAATGTATTGGTATTTCGGCACGGAACAGGGTTCAACAATCCGTTCAACAGGTTCAAACCCTGCAATGAGCAAGGCACAGGGCATTAACATCAATTTTACAAAGGTAATTGCTCTTGCACTTTCAAACGGACTCGTTGCACTTTCGGGTTCACTTTTTGCTCAGTATCAGGGTTTTGCGGATATCAACATGGGCAGAGGCGCAATCGTAATCGGTCTTGCCGCTGTAATCATCGGTGAAGTTCTCGGTGAGGCAATTTTCCGCAAGCACATGAATTTCATCATCAGAATGGTCTTTGTAATTGTCGGCGGTATTCTTTATTATATCGCAATGGGCATCGTCCTCTGGCTCAAGATGCCGACAGACGATACAAAGCTCTTCACGGCAATTATCGTTGCAATCTTCCTTGCAGTTCCGTATCTCCAGAAAAAGAGAAAGACTTCATTCAAGAAAGTTGCAAAAATGAATGCTAAAAACGCACAGAAGGAGGGTTAAGAATGCTTGAAATCAAGAATGTATGGAAAACCTTTAATAAAGGCACAGTAAACGAAAAACAGGCACTCTGCGGAGTTAATCTCACCCTCAATGACGGCGATTTTTGTACGGTAATCGGCGGTAACGGTGCAGGCAAATCAACAACACTCAACGCAATTGCAGGCGTGTGGCCTGTTGACTGCGGTCAGATTCTCATTGACGGCAAGGATATTTCCGCATTGCCCGAGCATAAAAGAGCGCCGTACCTCGGCAGAGTATTTCAGGACCCGATGACAGGCACGGTAGCCGATATGGAAATTATAGAAAACCTCGCAATTGCCGCAAGACGAGGCAAGAAAAGAGGACTTTCGTGGGGCGTAAAGGCTGACGAAAGAATCCGTTACCGTCAGATGCTTGCAGAGTTCGACCTCGGACTTGAGGATAGAATGTCCTCAAAAGTAGGACTTCTCTCAGGCGGTCAGCGTCAGGCAATAACACTCCTTATGGCAACAATCAAAAAGCCAAAGCTTCTCCTGCTTGACGAGCATACAGCCGCCCTTGACCCGAAAACAGCCGCAAAGGTGCTTGAGCTTTCCGACAAAATCATTGCCGAAAACAACCTTACGGCACTTATGGTAACTCATAATATGCATGACGCAATTACTCACGGCAACCGTCTTATTATGATGAGTGACGGCAAAATTATCCTCGATATCTCAGGCGAAGAAAAGAAAAATCTTACGGTTGAACACCTCCTCGAAATGTTTGAAAAAGCAAGCGGTTCAAAGCTTGAAAATGACCGTATGCTTTTAAGTAAGGATAAATAATCAAAAATCATATAATCCCAAACAAAATGCCCGACACCGCAGTCGGGCATTTTTATTTGTATATTAAACTATGCACGGTTACCAGTAGCGGTGTCCGTTGGACTGCCGTCACGCAAAGGCGGAAAATTTTCCGTCAAACTGATTTTATAATGTTACTGTACAACATTCAAATATTGAACTTTCAGCAAAATAACATTATCAAATTTATAACACACGGCATAACAATTTCTTAATCGGAATAATTAAAAACACCGATATATAGACGAATTCTACAAAAAACGCACCATAACTTGTGCATAACATAAAAATATCTTGTCAAAACGGCAAAACTGAATGTAAAAACAAACACAAAACTATCACATTAAACAAACACAATAAAATTATTGCAACCTAATTGAAAAAATCAATCTAAAATGGTACAATCTACTATAAAAAATATGGGTTAGTGTTCACATTTTGACTGAAACAAGCTCAAGGACACATTTTTTAGCTAAAGACACGGCAATTTTTGTAAATTAGCAACAAAATCCCGTGGCTTTGCCGATTATGTTTCACCGTTGGTCAGGCGGTAAAGGTCAAACCCGAACCTAACCAAAACCAAAATATTCGGTTATGGAGGTAATATTTATGAAAACAAAAATTTCTCATTTAGGCAGAAGCACTGTTTCCGTCATCCTTGCGGTAATGATGCTCCTGTCAACAATGCTTATTGGCACTGTTTCAACAGTTAATGCTACTGTTAGTGGTCTTTCTGAAATTTATTTTACACCTAGTATAAAATGGCAAGAGGGTGGTGCAAATTTTAGGTTAAATGTTCAGGATAGTAGCAATAATTGGCATAAAATTACGATGACTAAAGTTGATGAAAACAAACCTATATACAAGGGTGAGCTTGATTCTAATACTACTTATAATGTTGTTCAATTTTTGAGATATAATAATGATTACACTAAGGAGTGGGACTATTCTAAAAGTTGTTCAGATATACCTTCTGGTATGAACTATTACACTATGACAACTGAAACTTATAAGGATTGGGCTATAGATAATAGTAATGGTACTTGGTCTTACTATTTTGATTCTGACCCTGTAGCAGATAGCGCTTCACTTACAGCTTCATCTGAAACTGTTAAAGTAGGTGATTCTGTTACTCTCACAGCTGTAGCTGATAACCCCATTTCTACAAATCTCAAATATACATTTACTAAGACTTCCGGCGGTGATGCTACTGTAGTACAGGATAATAACAAACTTACAGTAACCCCGACTGTAGCCGGCACTTACAAGTATACGGTCACAGTTTCAGCGGATGGTTATTCGCCTGTCACAAGCACCGAGGTTAGTTTTACAGTAACTGATTCTGTTAAATATTATCTTGCAGGTCGTGTTAAACAAGACGGTTCAGATACTTGGGTAGATTCAAAAGATGAAACATATAAGTTTACTGAATCAGATACTGAAGGTTTGTACTATTACGAGTCAAAATACACACCTAAGCAGTGGTCAGAAAAAGTTGGTAGTAAAAACTTAGAGCAGTATTTCTACATTATAGATTCATCATCTAATAAGTACGGTAGTAAAGATAATCAAACAGATAATACACCAAAGGTTTTAAATTCTACAGATGATAAATCTACTCTTGAAATAATCGGTAGTACAGATAATACTAAAACCCTTACCTATATTAATAACCAAACTACATCTGTTGCCACTTTTTGGCTTGATACAAGAAATAACGAATATAAACTTTGGTATACAACAGCACTTCCTCATACTGTTACTGTAGCAAACGGTGTATCAGCGTCTGTTGATAAGGAAACAGCTACAGCCGGCGAAACGGTTACTGTTACTGCAACCTCGATTCCGCAAGGACAGATTCTTGACACAGTAACTGTTGTGGGTAAAGACAGTACTCCAATTGAAACCACCGTAAGTGGCAACTCCGCAACATTTAAAATGCCTGATCAGGATGTTACCATAACAAATGTAACATTCCGTACCGCAAACACATACACAGTAACATTCAGTTCAAGTGACAATAAATCCGGTACTGTTTCTGCAACGAACGGAACAACTTCACTCAATTCTCCTGCAACAGTAACCGAGGGCGATGAAGTAACATTCACTGCAAAACCAAACGATGGCTACGCTCTTTCCGGTTGGACTGTAAACGGTATATCAGCTTCTTCAACAGCTAATCCGTATAAAATTACAGTCAGCAACAACACAACCGTAGTAGCTAACTTTAAAGTAGAAGATTCAGGTACAATCGTGAATGATATGTACTTTTTGTATGGTAGCACTAACAACCCAACAAGTTGGGAAGGACAGCAGGGATATAATCAAGCAGGATATGGAAAGTATAATGTTTATAAAAAAGACGGAAAATATATAGTAACTCTTAACAAAGAACATTATAAGCAACTGTATTTTGCTTTTTCAACATCTAACTATTATAAGAACATGACACCAAAGGATAAACTTGCCGGTGTAAATCCTGATAATCCTGTTGATTTAAGTCTTGTCACCACCAGTAAAGAAATTTTTAATGCAGATAATACCCAATATGTATTCGGTAGGATGAGCATTGAAAATGAAAATTCTGAATATATCGGAGATATAAAAATCATCTACGACCCGACTGCTAAAACATATACGGTAAAAGCTACCAAAGATAGTGCTTCTGATACAACCGTAAATATTGTTGGTAAAGACGGTACGGTTCGAGAGAAATATTACGGTAAGACAACATCTGCCTTGGGTGATACTAAACTTAAAGTAACTTTACCGGATAACACTACTACTATTACTGCAATTGATTCATGTAAATTTGACGGTCATCCTCAGGGTGTTACTGCTAAGAAAGTTCCTTATGGCTCAAAAGTAACCGTTACAACCACAATTAAGTCTGATAAAATCTTTGCAGGTCACAAGGGCAGTGATTACTATGTTAAGGGATTCAGTATCAACGGTTTTACAGGTGGAGTACTTACACAGCAAGCCGGCAATTCACATACAAGTGATGTGTATGAATACACCTTTACTGTAAAAAAAGATGTTTATGCTGATGTATCAACGATTGAAATTACTCCTATATATTTTCTTAAGGATGATTCGGACTGCGTTACATTCTATGTAGAAAACTTTATGGACGCTAAAGCTAAATGGGGTGACACAATCGCATGTTATGCCTATTACAATTCCGATCATGCTCTTGGCGATTATCCAGGACAGCCGATGGTCAATGCAGAAGGTAGTATATATATGCAGATTCCAAAGCATATAGGTGCTGATGCATCTAATGTTGTTAAAGGTATTACCCTCAATAACTATGTATGGGATTTTGTTCATGTATCAGGTAATGATAAGACCAGAGAATCAAAGAACTGCCAGACATATGACTATGATGACTTTAAATATCTTGCAAATATGTCAAAGGTAAATAGCGGTGATTCTGTCGCTGATATTAAGAATATCGTATATCGTTTTAAGTATCATACTTATAATAATACTTCGGCTGAAGCCGGTAATGTTCCGAAGGATACATTGACAGGAACAAAAGTTGATGATACTAAATATGAAGTGTTTGTCGATTATTACGATAAACCGACAGATATATTTGGTACAATTATTAAGGGTAATGATGCGGTAACTGTTGATACAGTAAAAGCTCAACCAGAATATTTAACAATTGTTTCTGATGGTTATGTTAACTATTACAAAGATACTGCGAATTACCTCGGTCAATATGCTACAAAGTGGTATATTTACAATGAAGCAGATCAAAAAGTCGCAGCACTTCCTCCGTCAGCACTTTTGTATGGTCTTACAAAATCATCCACTCAACTCGAAAACCTTGTTACTCAGGATACAGCTCCGGCAGATTTTATGAGTGATTCCGGTGCAAGCGCAGATGTTATTTCCGGTTATTGGGATTCATTTAAATTGCTGTATACCAAGTATGCAGGTAAGTATGCTATAATCAACTATGAGTCATCTATCCATTCAAGTGGCAGAGATGGAGCTATAAAACAACCGGGTGAGCGTTGCGACGGTCGTTGGTACTATTCAGTTGATAAAGCTAAAATTACAGGTGATATCAAAATTGAATATGCCGATACCCTCGACAGCTTTACTACAATGACAGGTGTTAAGACAGATACATTTATTGAGGGCACAGCTACAGGTAAAAATACAGCTGCAGAAGCTTACTTTACTTCACCAGTTGATCAATCTGATGCTAGGTTGACTCATGTGGAAACAACCTCGGATAACTCTGAAAACTTTAAGTTTACAGTTGGTGCAACAAGTTCAACAACAAGCGGTTACACTTTCGTTGGTTGGTATCGTTTGATTGATGATACTTATAAGGCTGTTAATGACCCATCTGAACTTAACAAGACTACAGGACAGGTAGCTCGAAATGCTAATGTTGTTTTGGTTGCTCGTTATATCAAGACTCCGGGCGGTTCAATGACCTTCCACCATTCATTGTACAACGGTGAAAATGCAGGTGGCGGTAAAGCCGCTACCGAAATTCAGGTTGTTGTAAAATCAAGTGATGGTAGTAAAGAGTACTACAACTCAGGTATAATTGATTCTACTGCTTCAATTGATCAAAAAACTATTAGTGAGATAGTTGCTGATCAGCGAGATGCTAAAATTACTGTTACTCTTTACACAACAACAAAGAACCTTTATAATTTCAATGGCTACTATTCTGCTGAAAACACAACAGATATAACTGCTTTTAAACCTACTTCTACACCAGTTGTTAGCGGAGACAGAAAAAATGGACTTGTAACTAAATTAGAATATACGTTCTCGTTTAATGATTATTATAAAACACATCAGAATACTCTTATTGGTGATAATGCGGGAACAGTATATTATAATTTCTATTCTGACATTACTTCTATTAAAGTACCGTATAAGGTTCAGTTCTCTTATACTGACAGAATGGGTAATCAAAAGTATTACAACAGGGCTGGTTATGTTGATCCCGAAAATACTTCATCATACACAATTGATGAGGCTACTACTAATGTTGAAGGTGTAGAATCACATTCTGTAAAGGTAACTCTTACAAATAGCTTTATCCTTTCTCTTGCACCGTATGAGTCAAACTTTACAAAGAATCTTACTTGGAAAGAGACTCCTGATAGCAATACCGCTTTTGATTCATCAGTTAGTAAGTCAATAGCTTCAGCTGTTGTTAATTCAACTCAGTCAGGCAGAACAATCTACCTTAATGTTTTCCGTGATAAAGACGGTAGACCTACTCCGCTTATAAATAAAGCTGGTGCTTTTACTCCTTTCGAAAAAGGTGGTTCAATTGCCTTACCTTACGGTTCAGTGTTCTATGAACAAAATTCTGACGGAACTTATAATTATGATATCACTGCTCCGAAAACATATAAAGATAAAGATAGTGGTAAAGAACTTCAGTTTATGTATTGGGCAATCTACTCCGATCCGGACTGTAAAAATCTTGTTATTAATGCATACAACAGTGAAGGAAATTTCAGCTATGTAGCGTATGATAACTGTTGGATAGTTCCTGTTTATGGCGAAAGCTCAACTCCAGTTGCATCTGTTAAGGATGTTTATACTTCAACTCAGTTTATGGAAGTAACAAGAAATCAGTGGACAGCTGATACAAATTCCAATTTTGCCGGATTTGACGCTGATAGTATGAATACACTTGATACAAATGAAGATTTCATTAAGGTTAAAGGTGAAGACAAGCTTTACGCTGACTTTGTACTTAACTTCTTCTATAACGGCAAACAGCTTAGTGTATTTGATCCTAACAGCGATAAAGTTAAGGCAGGTGTTCTTATTCAGAGGTTAGATCTTGATAGAAATGAGACTACAGGATATATAACCGATTTGAATCATTATGCTAATAACTATTCCTCTGAACAACTTGATGCTGCTAAAAAAGATGCAATCAAAAAAATTACAACCAATGAGTCTGTTATTCCATCTGTAAAACAACAGATTAAGAATAGTAGACTTGATAACAAGAACAGACTTCAGTATTATACTCGTTTTAACAATGTCAAAGGTAATAATGATTGTGTATTTAGACTCTATACATATATCCAGTATACCGATGCGGAAGGTAAACAAGTTGTTGAACTTAGCAATCCGGTTTACTTCACATTTTATGATATTGCAAACAAGTCATAATAAATTTTAATTTGTATGTGCAGCAGGCAACTGTTGCACATACAGAATGAATTAAGGAGTTATTTATGAAAAAAGAATATTTCTCCCCTGAATTTGAGCTTGTTAAGTTTCAATTTGAGGATGTAATTTTAGTAGGAAGCTTAACTGATGTTCCGGAAGTAGGAGACAGTAATGGAGATAAGGTTGATGGCTTTGAAGAGGAATAAACAGTTTTTTGTTTCGATAAAAAAGATTTCTGCTTTTATCTTCGCATTTTTGTTGGTGCTGATTTCTATATTTCAAATTTCTGCGGCTTCATATGAAACTGACGGCTTTGTATATTCTGTTTCCGATGGCAATGCGAGCGTAACCGGATATAAAGGTGATAAGACCGATATTGTTCTTCCGCTTAAGCTTCAAAGCTGGTCGGTATCGGAAATTTCTGATTTTGCTTTTGTGGGAAAGACCGCAATAACATCGGTCAGGCTTAACGAAGCAAGATATCTTAGAAGAATCGGTACTGATTCTTTTTACGGTTGTACTTCACTTGAATCAATTTCAATCTGGGTGAGAGATTTTGGTTCTGCCGTATTTCAGAATTGCACAAGTTTGAAATCTGTTACCTTTAACTGTGTGCCGAGTAAAATTACCGATCAGATGTTCTACAATTGTACTTCTTTAGACAAGGTATATTTACCTGCCGGTACAAGTGCGATTGGTAAAAGTGCTTTTGCTGAATGTGCATCACTGTCAGAGGTGTATATTCCTACATCCGTGACTTCTATTGCTTCTAACGCTTTCAGAAACTCTCCGAATGTAACAATCAAGGGCAGTTACGGTTCTTATGCCGAGGAATATGCAAAGGCTAACAATATTCCGTTTGAGTGCATTTCTGCTTATGATGTCGGCGATGTTAATATGGATGGCGGGATTAATATTTTAGATGCAACTCTTGTGCAGAAGTATGTTGTCGGTATTGTTGAACTTTCGACAGAACAAAAACATCTTGCCGATTATAACAACGACGGTGACATCACGGTAGTTGACGCAACGGGAATTCAGAAGTTTATCGTTCATTTAAACTAACCAATAAAAAAACAGGCTCACTTTTTGTGAGTCTGTTTTATTTCGGAGGACGCTTTGCCAAAATTCTTAATAGCTGATTTTATCGTTGAAATTGAACCAAAATTTGATTACTTAAAAAAATTGTCCGAACCGTTTTTGTATGAAGGGGAGAGAAGTGCAGATTTTTCTGCAATACCGTCAGACTCATACTTAAATTCCCTGTTGAGCCGTATGGTTGAAGGTTCAACCATTGATGAAGCCGAAGAATTTGCAACGGCGTCAATTTTTAACCGCAAAATAATTCACCGTGGCGCTATGCTTGTGCATTCCTCGGCACTCGTTTTTGACGGAAAAGCGTATTTGTTTTCCGCCGATTCGGGCGTCGGCAAATCCACTCATACAAAGATGTGGTTGAAAAGATTCGGCTCAAAAGCTCATATTCTCAATGACGATAAGCCTGTTGTGAAAATTAAAAACGAAGTCCCGCTATGCTGCGGAACTCCGTTTGACGGCGGAAGCGGAATTGCTAACAACGAAACCGTTCCCGTAGGCGCTATAATATTCATAGAACGCTCAGACGCTAATTTTGTTACAATTCCCGACACAAATGAGATTGTACAAAGGCTCTACAAATCAACTGTCAAATTTGTGAATAAGTCAGACGGAATGTCTTTGCTCTCAAATCTCGATAATCTTATTCGGCATACAAAATTTTATGTGTTGCATTGTAATACAGATGAGTGTGCCGTGGATGTTGCCTACAACAATATAATTAAAAACTGCAAATAAAAGACGGTCTGTTCTCGCAGACCGTCTTGTTATATGTATAAAATTGATTACTTGATTTCCTTAATCCAGCCTTCGGGAGCTTCGATTCTGCCCATCTGAATACCTGTAAGTGTATCGTAAAGCTTCTTTGTAATCGGACCCATTTCATCCATACCGCTCGGGAAACAAATTTCCTTGCCGTGGTCGTTAATTTTGCCGACAGGTGAGATTACGGCAGCTGTACCGCAAAGACCGCATTCTGCAAAGTCCTTAACTTCATCAAAGTAAACTTCTCTTTCTTCAACCTCAAGACCAAGATAATGCTCAGCAACATACATAAGTGAACGGCGGGGAATTGAGGGGAGAATGCTGTTAGACTTTGGAGTAACAACCTTGTTGTCCTTTGTTACAAAAATAAAGTTAGCACCGCCTGTTTCTTCAACCTTAGTTCTTGTAGCGGCGTCAAGATACATATTTTCGTCAAAACCTTCTGCATGAGCGGTAACAATAGCGTGAAGGCTCATTGCATAGTTAAGTCCTGCCTTGATGTGACCTGTGCCGTGAGGAGCTGCTCTGTCAAAGTCTGAAACCTTAATTGTAATAGGCTTTGCACCGCCCTTGAAGTAAGGACCTACTGGAGTTGTAAGTACTCTGAACTGATATTCTGCCGACGGCTTAACACCGATTACAGGACCGCTGCCGAACATATACGGGCGAATATAAAGTGTTGCGCCTGTGCCGTACGGAGGAACATAATCTGCATTTGCCTTAACAACATTGCAAACAGCCTCAACAAACTTCTCTTTTGGAAATACAGGCATCTCAAGACGCTTACAGCTGTCCTCCATTCTCTGTCCGTTAAGGTCAGGTCTGAACACAACAATTCTGCCGTCACAGGTAGTGTACGCTTTCATACCCTCAAAGCAAGTCTGAGCATACTGCAAAACGCCTGCACATTCGCTGATAGTAATTGTGGTGTCGGCTGTCATACTGCCGTTGTCCCACTTACCGTCTTTATAATTAGCTACAAATCTTTCACCGATGGGCATATAACCGAAGCCAATGTTTGCCCAGTCAATATTCTGCTTTTCCATCATAAATACTTCCTTTCAATATAAGAAAAAACCTCATTGGTTATACACATATTTTAGCACTTTAACACGCAACTTGTCAATGTTATAACAGCATATTTCACCGTTTTTATGATAATTTATACGCTTTTTAATGTATAATGTGAATTTTACTGCATAAGAAACTTTCATTTTGCCGATATTATCTTTTAAAGGGCAAAAACAAACAATAATGTTCTTCAACAGAATAAAAAAATTGCTGTTGGGATATATACTTAATTTATTAAGTTACATGGGTGATTTTATGGCTGAAGTTGTAAAAATAGTATTGACGGGAGGACCTTGCG
>ENA-OOSD01000113-OOSD01000113.1-human-gut-metagenome-genome-assembly--contig:-NODE-113-length-11381-cov-2.233710_pt1 | contig 11381 bp, 7 predicted proteins | sample MGYA00241180_ERZ501218 | MGnify/ENA primary metagenome ERZ501218 (study PRJEB25962, sample SAMEA2042436) | human gut metagenome | biome: human gut; feature: human-associated habitat; material: faeces... | reverse complement strand
TCCTGACGGACAGCGCAAGCACTGACGGGCAGGTAAAAGTTAATAGTTAATAGTGAAAAGTTACGGTCGGGAAGATACATTGCAAAATGCAAAGCTGTATTTCCCGACCATTTATTTTATATGAAAGTTGCTGTTTATTTGTAGGGGCAGATTCCTTACAAAACAAAAATGCATCAGAGCCTTACCGGGCATCTGATGCATTTTATTTATCTGACTGTCTTCTCAAATTACGGGCGGTGGTACACCACCAACCTTAATTTTCAATTTCCCATTTTACATTTTCAATTTATAAACTGGGAACGGCGACTCGCCGTTATTTAAGTGTTTTCATACATTGCTTGAATGTTTCGATTACATACCATGCCTCATCGTCTGTGAGAGTTGAGTTCATCGGGAGGGTGAGCTGGTTTTTGTGCATATTATACGCATTCGGATAATCGGTAATCTTGAAACCACGCTTGCTGTATGCCGAAAGCAACGGCAATGGCTTGAAGTGGACATTGCACATTACGCCGTGGTCAGCCATCATATTATAGAACTTGTTACGGTATTCTGCGTCTTTGCCGATAAATCTTACAAAGTAAAGGTGACCGCTGCTGCGGTGGTTTTCATCGCAGTGATTAAGCACCTGAACGGGCAAATCTTTAAATTCTTCGTTGTAAAGCTTTATAAGCTGATGTCTGCGCTCAAGCATTTGATCGTAGCGTTCAAGCTGAGCCACACCGATTGCGGCAAGCACATCGGTCATATTACACTTGTACTGAGTGTCAACAACATCATATTCCCACGATGCGACTTTGTTTTTTTGATATGCGTCCTTGGTCTGACCGTGAAGTGAGAGAAGCATATACTGCTTGTACATTTCTTCCTCGTCAATTCCGTCATGTGAACGGTGAACAGCCGCACCACCCTCGGCGGTTGTCATATTCTTTACAGCGTGAAAGCTGAAGTTTGTGAAGTCGGCAATTTCACCGCACATTTTACCGTGCCATTGCGCACCGAATGCGTGAGCGCCGTCAGCCATAACAATAACTCTGCCGAACTTTTCCTGAAGCTCGTTGCGTGGATTGAAAACGCCTTTCTTTCTTTCAACAGCCTCAAAAATACGGTCATAGTCGCACACAACACCTGCAAGGTCAACAGGAATGATAACCTTTGTATTGTGGTTGATTGCCGCCTCCATTTTATCGTAGTCCATTTCAAAGCTACCGCTTTTGCAGTCAACCATAACAGGCTTTGCGCCCACATGGTAGATGATTGATGCGGTTGCCGTGTAGGTGTATGCCGGAACGATAACCTCATCTCCCGGACCGATGCCGAGAATACGCAGAGTAAGTTCGGCACAAGAGGTCTGCGATGAAAGGCAGACAGCCTTTTCCGTGTGACATCTTTCTGCAATACGGCTTTCAAAAAGCTTTGTTTCGGGACCTGTTGTAATCCAGCCCGATTTCAGAACCTTTATAACTTCGTCAATTTCTGCCTGAGAAAGGTCAGGTGGCGAAAAGGGAATTTTTCTCATTTTTAATTTCTCCTCAGGTACAGCCGTGCATTAACCACTGCCGTACACAAACTATAGACAAATCTGAAAATATTTACACTCCATTATACAACGCAAGTCATAAAAAGTAAAGTTCCAAAATACCCAAAATATACTCTGAAAATGCGGTTTTGTATGGTGTATGAGCCGTATTGCAGTTGATTTTCAGCTTTTTTCGCTTTTGGAGGCTTTCTTTTGCAGATATTTCTTTTTTGTTGCAAGACCGCCTCTTATGTGCCTTTCGCTTTTGTTGGTGTCAAGAATTTCCCTCACCTGTCGGTAAAGTGCAGGGTTAAGTACCTTTAGCCGTTGGCTGACATCCTTATGCACGGTGCTTTTGCTCACACCGAACTTTTTTGCCGTACTTCTCACGGTTGCCTTGCTTTCGATTATGTATTCGCCGAGCATTGCCGCTCTTTCTTCTACGATACCTTTCACATACAGCCCTCCTGTCTGTCCTCCTTAGGGGGACATCTGTAATAGATTGTATGTGCAGACAGCGGATTGTATGACGGTATAGTTTAGTATGTTTTATTGCGTTTTATTGCGTTTTATCTGTAATTAAACTAAATTTTTGTATAAACAGACAAATTAGTGTTCATAACTTCGGTGTTTATGTGAATTGAATTGTTGTGTCTGTAAATGGTATAATTTAGTTGTAAAAGTCAGAGAAAATCAAATTTTTTTGTGCATTTTGTATCTTTGACTCAAGAAGGGGAAATATACATGAAAAAATTAACGGGTAAATTTTTTGCACTGATGCTCACGGTGACGGTTTCGGTATCATGTGCGGTGTCAACGGGCATTTTCACAGCCTCGGCATACACAGCGCCGAAAGAGGGCAAAATTTTTTATAACAAAACAATGTACGACAAATACGGTAAGGCTGAGGGTATAGTTCTTGACAGCCTTAAAAATTTTGACGAGGAAATTGATATCAGCAGTCTTAATGTTCCGAGAAGCGATGCTGCGGAATTTTTTAAGGTGCTGACCTTGACTCATCCGGAGCTTTACTATGTGAATCAGGGATTTTCGTACTCCTACTATCCGTCAGAGGATAAGGTTACGTCAATCTATCCCGAGTACACAATCAGCAAGAGTGAGTATGCAACACAGAAAAAGTCGCTTGATAAAGAGGTTGAGAGAATTCTTTCGCTTGTGGACGAGAATATGACCGATTCCGAAAAGGCTCTTGTAATCCACGATGAGCTTGCCATTATGAGCGAGTACAGCACATCGGATAGCAGCAAGGCCGATATATACAATTCACTTGTTGAAAAGACTTCCGTATGTCAGGGCTATGCGCTTGCGTATTCCTACATGCTTTCACTTGTCGGAATAGACTCCGAACTTGTTGATTCAAACTCAATGAACCATATGTGGAACAAGGTTCATATCGGCAACGCTTGGTATAATGTTGATGTTACATGGGATGATCCTCTTAATGACCGACCGGGACACGCTCAGCATACATACTTCCTTTTGAGTGACAATGCCATTCAGAATCTTCCGTCAAAGCACTATGATTACACAATAAGCTACGGTGCAAATTCGACAAAATATGATAATTACGAAATCCATAATTTCGACACAAGGCTTTGCGAGATCAACGGCGAATTTTACGGCTTTGTCAACAACAATTCTTCAGCTAACAAGGGTGCATTGTTAAAATACAAGCTTGACAGCAATACATATGAGAAAAAGCTGAAATTGAACGAAAGATGGAGCGCAGGCGGTAATTCCTACTGGATAAATACATTTATGAGCCTTGAAAAATACAACGATACTCTGTATTTTAATACCTCCGACGCCGTGTATTCATACGATGTTGAAACAGGCAGACAGGCAGTTGCCGCATCCGACATCAACGGTGTGTCGGTGTCATCCGGCAGGCTTTGCTACGGCATGGTTCTCAAGGGCGACGCAATGTATGTTGCCGTGTCGGATTCTCCGAACAACAAGGCAACTTTGCAGTATGTAAAAAGAGTTGACAAGGGCAACCTTGCAATCGGTATGACAAACTATGTTATGACTGCAAGCACCAATTCAGCCGAAAAGGCATATTACGGTGACGCAAACGGTGACGGCGAAATCAATATTGCCGATGCAACCGCAATTCAGAAAGCAATTGTGGGTATCGTCAATCAGAACGAGATAGAGCGTATAAACTCTGATGTAAACTTTGATTCCGATATCACCGTCATTGACGCAACCACAATTCAGAGGTACATTGTAGGACTTATATAACGGCAAGCCGTTGGCAAATTGAAAATGGAAAATTTAGGACTGCGGTGTGCCACCGCAGTCCTTTCGAGAAGATAGTTAGATAAAGGAATTGCACCAATGCCCGATACGATATTGATGCAATTTTTGTTTTATTTATATAATTTTAATTTGTACAAATCTTTGCGTGGCTATCTACAGGCGTATAATATCCGCTCATACAAATTTGCAACAACTTCCATATATACAAAAACGGTCGGGCGACAATGCTTTTCACTCTTGCAAATTGTCTTCCCGACCATAGTTTTCCATTTTACATTTTCAATTTTCACTTTTATGCCCGAACCGTACACCGTTACTGTTCAATATCGCTATTGATTTACCCATGCAATTATGCTATAATTCTAAGGATATAGTGTATTAACGGAGGCTTTGGAATGCTGGATTCATATGTTGAAATTGACCTTGACAAAATCGGTGCAAATGCCCGTGCGATAACACAAAAATACAGCGACTACAAATATTTTATTGCCGTTCTCAAGGGTGACGGTTACGGTCACGGTATGGAAGTGGCAAATGAAATGTACAAAAACGGCATTAACTATTTTGCCGTGTCCTCTCTTGAGGAGGCTCAAAGCTTTCGTAAGGTCAACAAGGACGCTCCGCTTTTGTGCCTGCATCCGGTTCATCTTTCGAGAATTGAGGAGGCAAAGCGGCTTAATCTCACCATTGCCGTGAATGAGCTTGACTACCTCAAAAGGTTGCTTGATTTGAACATTGACTGCAATTTCAAGGTTCATCTCCAGATTGATACAGGCTTTAACCGCCTCGGCTTCAAGGATAAGAACGAGGTTAAAACTGCCGTTGATATGATTAATGGTTCAAATTTTGTTCTTGAGGGAATTTATCAGCATTTTGCAACAGCCGGAATTTTTGATCCCCATTGGGACGAGCAGGTCAGAAACTTCAAGGAGCTTACATCGCTTATTGATTTGAATAAAATCCCGATTGTCCATATGGGCAGTTCCGTTTCAATGCTCACCCACCCGAAACAGCCTTTTACAACAGGCGTGAGAATGGGCATTGCAATCTACGGCTACAATGTTGCCCCCGATTCTCTTTCAAATTCGCCAAAGGACAAACTTCGCAAAATGCGAAACAATTACTTCATTAAGAAGTACAACATCAGCGAAACATATTTTGATGTAAAGATAGATTTACAGCCGGCTATGAAGATGAAAACCCGTATTCTTCAGCTTAAAAAGGTGAACAAGGGCGAGTGGTTCGGCTACAATGCGTCATACACGGCAGATGAGGATATTATTCTTGCAATTCTTCCTGTCGGCTACAACAACGGCATCGGTCACGCAAATCACGGCAGAAGGGTTGTTATCAACGGCAAAAAATATCCTGTTGTCGGTGAGATGTGTATGAATATGACGGCTGTTAAGGTTGATTCATCGGTAAAAATTGATGACGAGGTAACACTCCTCGGTGACGGCATAACCGTTGGAATGTTCGGCAGAAGTTCGGGTATGGGCAATGCTGAGGCGCTTGTGAATATAGGCAAGAACAATCCGAGATTTTATGTAAAAGACGGTAAGGTTGTAAAGGAGAAGTAAGATGGCAGTTTCGGTACACAAATGGCTTTTGAATAAATTCAGAGATATTAACCACAGCAGAATGGATAAGCACATTGACATTATCGCTAAGAACAGCGGTAAGTCAAAGGCTTATATCAAGTTCGACATAATCCGCAACTTTCTCATCAGAGGCACAGGCTACACGGACTATTTCCGTTGCGATTTTATCAATCTTTCGGCTAAAGAGAAAAAAACCTTTGTAACTGCAAAAACTTTCTACAAAATTCTTGAATATCTCAACGATGAGGAATATATCGTTCTTCTTCGTGACAAGCTTGTTTTTGACGAGCTTTTCAAAAAGTATCTCAAAAGAGATTTCATCAACCTTCGCACAGGCAGTAAGGAAGATTTCAGGAAGTTCCTTGACGGCAGAGAAACCGTTTTTGCAAAAGATCCGACAGGCGAGGGCGGTCACGGCATTTCAAAAATCACCGTTGCCGATGTAAAGGACAGCAACAAGCTTTATGATGAACTCAAGGCAAACGGTCAGCTTCTTGTTGAGGAGGCAATCGTTCAGAGCGATGACCTCAACGAAATTAATCCGTGCGTTGTAAATTCATGGCGAGTTGTTACGCTCTATAAGGACGGCAAGGCACATATAATAAATAACGCTCTCCGTATCAATCAGGACGAGTCAAATGTTATCGGCTGTACAAATGACCTCTACCTCAGCCTTGATGCAGACGGCAGAATCGACAGTAATGTAATTGACGACTACGGCAATGTTTATGACAAACACCCGATGACAGGCAAAAAGTTCTCCGAGGTTAAGATTGCAGGCGTTCGAGAGGCTCTTGACATGGTTGTTGAGGCAGCGGAAAAGATTCCGCAGGTGAGATATATCGGTTGGGATATCGCCTTTTCAAAGAACGGTCCCGTTATGGTTGAGGGCAACGAGTACCCGGGCTACGGACTTTTGCAGTTCTATAAACTAAAAGGCAAACGCACAGGCCACCTGAAAGAAATAGCCGATGTCCTCGGTGACGAGATGAATAACATTAAGCTTTGATTATTCAGCCAAAAACTTTATAATAAAAACAAAAAACAGCACCGATATGACTGACCCGACCCCCAAAAGTTAGATTTTTTAGGTCTAACTTTTGGGGGTCGGGTCACAGGACAAAGTATCTGCCCTTGATTATAATTTAGTCAAGGGCAGTTTTATTTTTACAAATTATTTTGTTCAAAATCGATTACGATGATTTTGCTCTTGCTTTTTGATTAAGCCTTACAAACACTTTGCATTGTTCAATACACACTTCTTTTTGCTCTGCTGTAAGACTGCGAAATACTCTTAATAGTTCATCCTCCTGACGAGAAGAGGCTTTGTTGGTTCGACACCCCAAAAGATAATCTATTGAAACACTAAAATAAATTGCAAGAGATTTTAATGTAGTAAAATCGGGTTCACGGGTATTCTGAACATAACTGCTTACTGTTGAGGGAGCTATATTTAATTGTGAAGCTAATTCTTTTTGTGTAATGCCTCGTTCGTCAATTAAAATCCTTAATCTATCACCAAAATTCATTAAATCACCTCGTATATATCTTATATGGTATTGACAAAAATTTTTAGATAATAACACGAAATGCGTTGACAGTTTACGAAACGAGTAATATAATGAAACTAATATACTATATTGACACGGAGGTATGAATATGTTACGGCAACAAACAGAACAGCAAACAAATGAATATCAAAAAGTAAAGAATAAGAACAGCAAATTTTTTCAGATACTAAGTGTTATTCTGATTATTTTACTTTTGCTTGGCACAATAGGTTTTGTTGTGTTTAAGGGTGATTCAAAAGTAGAAAACGGACTTTCTGCATATGAATTGGCTGTAAAATACGGCTATGAGGGAACTGTGCAGGAATGGCTTGATTCTCTTTCAGGCAAATCTGCCTATGATATTGCGGTAGATAATGGCTATTCAGGCACTGAAAAAGAATGGATATCTGCACTTGAAGCTTCATCAAAGCAGGATGGTGCAAGCATAAAGACCGCTTCTTTTTCGTCGGATGGTGAATTGCTTATAACCTTGTCCGACAATTCTGTCTTAAATCTCGGCAAAGCTATAGGTGCTGACGGCAAGAATGGCGCTAATGGCAAGGACGGTACAAACGGAATTAACGGCATTAACGGTAAGGATGGCGTCAATGGTTCTAATGGCAAAGATGGCAAAAACGGAACTAACGGTAAAAATGGTGTTGACGGTAAAGACGGAGCAAACGGTTTAAATGGTGCTGACGGCATTAACGGTACTAACGGTAAAGACGGTGTAGACGGAAAGAACGGTACAAATGGTATTGACGGTGTTGGCATTACAAATGCAAGTATCAATTCTGACGGTCAGCTTGTACTAAACTTTTCAGACGGAAAAACTGTTAATCTTGACAAGGTTGTCGGGATGAACGGTACTGACGGCGTCAGTGTTTCAAATTCTGAAATCAATTCTAACGGTGAGTTGATTCTTACATATTCAAACGGACAGCGTTCAAACCTTGGTGTAGTTGTCGGTGCTGATGGTAAAGACGGACTTAACGGAACAGACGGTAAAAATGGCATAGATGGCACTAACGGTGTTAATGGTAAGGACGGAAAAGACGGCATTAACGGTGTTGATGGCAAAGATGGAAAAGATGGTAAGGATGGTACTAACGGTATTGATGGTAAAAACGGTACAGATGGTATTAGCGTTATAAAGTCCGAAATCAACTCAAAGGGCGAATTAGTCTTAACTTATTCAGACAATGCAGTTGCTAATCTTGGCATTATAGTAGGTGCTGATGGCAAAGACGGTATCAATGGCGCTGATGGTAAAGATGGAGTTGACGGCATTAACGGCACTGATGGTAAAGACGGCGTCAGTGTAACTAACGCTGAAATCAATTCAAACGGTGAGCTTGTACTTTCCTATTCGAACGGGCAACGTTCTAATCTTGGAAATGTAATAGGTACAAACGGACTTGACGGCAAGGATGGAAAAGATGGCGTCAACGGAACTAACGGCACAGATGGCAAGGATGGTAAAGATGGCACAAACGGTATTGATGGTAAAGACGGTATAAGTGTTGTAAAATCGGAAATCAATTCAAAGGGCGAACTTGTTTTAACCTATTCAGATAATACTGTTTCTAACCTTGGTGTTGTAGTTGGTGCTGATGGCAAAAACGGTATCAATGGTGCTGATGGTAAAGACGGTAAAAATGGAATAGATGGTAAGGACGGCGCTAACGGTAAAAATGGTCTTAACGGAAAAGACGGCAAAGATGGTGTCAACGGTGCTGACGGTCAGGACGGAGTTGGTATTCAGAATATAATAATCAATTCAGATAATGAACTCGAAATTACTCTAACAAGCGGTACACAATTAAATCTCGGCAATATTAAGGGTGCGGACGGCAAGGATGGTACAAACGGTGTTGACGGTAAAAACGGTGCTGATGGTAAAGATGGTACTAACGGAACAAATGGCACAGATGGTAAAGATGGTATCGGAATTACTGAAACAACAATAAATTCTGTCGGTGAACTTGTTATTAAGTATTCAGACGGAACATCTACAAATCTTGGTACAGTTGTAGGAATTAACGGTCAGGACGGAAAAGACGGTCAAAACGGTACTGATGGTAAGAATGGTAAAGATGGTACTAACGGTAAGGATGGTATCGGTGTTACAAAATCAGAAATCAATGCTGACGGAGAATTAGTAATAACTTATTCTGATGGAACTTCTTCTAATCTTGGTGTTATAGTTGGTGCTAACGGTAAAGACGGTGTCAACGGTAAAGACGGAGTTGATGGTAAGGACGGAAAAGACGGTCAAAATGGTGCAGACGGCAAAGATGGCAAAGACGGCATTGGCATTTCTAATGTAGTTATAAATTCAGACGGTGAATTGGAACTTGCTTTCTCCGATTCATCAAGTATTAACCTCGGCTGTATTGTCGGAAAAGACGGCAAGGACGGTATTAACGGAACTGATGGCAAAGATGGTGCGAATGGCGCTGACGGTAAAGATGGAGAAGATGGTAAAGATGGTGCTAACGGTGTTGACGGTAAAGATGGTATCGGAATTGCCAATGTAACAATTACTGATGATGGTGTTTTGAATGTTGAACTTACAAACGGAACAACACTAAATCTCGGAAGTATCAAGGGCAAAGACGGTATTGGTATTTCAAAATCAGAAATCAATGCTGACGGAGAATTTGTACTTACATATACAAATGGTCAATCTACTAATCTCGGAAAAGTTGTAGGAGCAGACGGCATTAACGGTACAAATGGTGCAGATGGTAAGGATGGTATAAACGGCGCTGACGGTAAAGACGGCACAGGCATTGTCAATGTAACGATTTCTGCTGAAGGTGCTTTGAGCGTTGAATTATCCAACGGTACTGTACTTAACCTCGGTAACATTAAGGGTGCTGACGGCATAGGTATTTCTAAGTCAGAAATCAATTCAAACGGTGAGTTGCTATTGACTTATACAAGCGGAGAAACTGCAAATCTCGGTGTTGTCGTTGGTGCAAAAGGTGCTGACGGAAAAGACGGAATTGGTATTAAGACTGTTACTTTGTCAGCTGATGGTGAATTGAGTATTCTTCTCACCGATAACACAGTGTTAAACCTCGGTAATGTCAAAGGCGAAAAGGGTGACACAGGAGAAAAAGGTGAAAAAGGAGATAAAGGTGCTGACGGCAAAGATGGTGTTGATGGTAAAGATGGTAGAGGTATAGCCGATATGGCAATTATTGATGGAGAAATTGTGGTGACTTATACTGACGGAACAAAATCGGTTATCGGAAAAAGTGATGATGTTATTTTAAGCGAAAGTGATACACTTGAATTCACTCTTCTTTCTGATGGAACTTATGCCGTAACAGGATGTTTGGCTGATAATCCAACAGAAATCACAATACCATCAAAATTTAACGGTAAATTTGTTACCAAGATATATAGTAATGCATTTGAGAATATTATAACTTTGAAAACTGTTAATATTCCAAATAGTATTCTTAGTATCGGCACCCGTGCCTTTTATGGTTGCAACACTTTAAAAAATGTAAACATCAGCACTGACAGTGAATTGCAGGAAATAGCAGGCTATGCTTTTTATGGTTGTTCTGCATTAACAGATATTTACTTCCCAACTTATGTTGATTATATCGGAGCTTACGCATTTTATCAGTCGGGATTAACAACAGCCGTTTTTGAGTGTCCTACGAATTGGAATTTGTTTGGTAAATGGAATAATGGTTATCCTGCACATTTATCTCCAACAGATTCAGCAAATGCTGCAAAAGCTTTATCAACAAATTATACTTCTCACACATCATCGGATTTTTACAAAAATGCATGGATACGAAATGACTCATATTCTAACGGATCAATTGTTGGCACATATGAGCGTGAACTATAATAATAAAAAGTAAAAAAGAGAAATAAAAAATAATAAAACAGCCTGAGTATTTTTGTCTTGGATACTCAGGCTATTTTCATATCATATTCAAATTGTAAATCAGTATAATATCACGAAAAATCAGGTCATCCGAGGGAAATTCGGGGGAAATATGTAAGAAAACAAATATTGAACATAAAAAGAAAAACGGCAAAACCTTAGTGGTTAAGCCGTTTCTTAGTGGTTGCGGGAGCCGGATTTGAACCGACGACCTTCGGGTTATGAGCCCGACGAGCTACCGAACTGCTCCACCCCGCGATATTTAATTTTTCTGAACCGTTCTCTCGGTCAGCTCAATTATTATACTATGGCTTTTTGGAAAATGCAAGAGGTTTTTTAAAAAAATCAAAAAATTTTTTATTGGCCCCTAGGCTGGAACCCGGGCCTTTATTTTTGTGATGTCATCGTATATAATAATACCAACCATGCACATGGATATGTGTCGATTTGTTCTGGAATTTTTGATAACAATCTGACTAGAAAGAGAGGATGTTGCAAAAGGAGAGAAGATT
>ENA-OOSD01000097-OOSD01000097.1-human-gut-metagenome-genome-assembly--contig:-NODE-97-length-12116-cov-2.027775_pt1 | contig 12116 bp, 9 predicted proteins | sample MGYA00241180_ERZ501218 | MGnify/ENA primary metagenome ERZ501218 (study PRJEB25962, sample SAMEA2042436) | human gut metagenome | biome: human gut; feature: human-associated habitat; material: faeces... | reverse complement strand
GGGGGAGGGGCGGCTCGCCGTGCGGGCGGCCAATGACCGCCCCTACAGAAAGAGATTAAATAAATTAAAGAGAGTACCGCTCGGGCGGCATAGTTTCCGATAAATCTAACTATCTGCCCGAGAGTAAATAAAAAGGAGTGAATGCTTTGGCTGATATGGACAAGGACAGGCTTAAAGAGCTTGAAATCGAGAGCATACTCGAAGAAACCCACTATCTTGCCGATCAGGAACGAATGGAGCAGACGGCACAGAAATACCGTGCAAAGCCGAAGATTGAAGAGATTTTCAGCAATGCCGATAAAAAGCCGAGGTTAAAAAATACAAATCCGCTTGATGAATCCGAACCTGATACTTCAAACTCAATAGTCGGGGATAAGACTGCCGCCACAATGCAGGCAGAGCTTATAATGGACGGAAATGACGATGACCTTGTAACTCCCGAACAGCTTAAAGCAGAGGCTGAAAAAAAGGCTGCGGAAAAAGCCGAAAAAGCCAAGCGTGAGTATGAGGAGGCAAAGAAAAAAGCCGCCGAGGAAGAAAATAAGATAGTTACCCTCACACCTGAGTATGATGAAAATACAGAATTTTCGGGCGAAGTGCTCGGAGAGGTTGACCAGTTTCGTGACGAGGCTGAAATTAAAAGCTACCATACCATAGATATTGACATTCCCGAGGATAAGCCAAAGGAAAAGACCGAAACCAAAGAAAAGAAAGAGGCTTCGCAGACTCCCGTTCATCAGTTTCCTAATACCGAAAAACCGCCTCGCAAGGTGGTTGCAAAAGTTCCCGTGTATCGTCCCGATGAACCGAGAAATATTCTCAATGTCAAGGCAGGCAGATTTTCCGAGGCTGTAGCGAATGAGTATGAGGAGTATGTGCGTTCAAAGAATCCTTCGGTAATCGCTCATGTGCTTCGTCCCGAGCCGACAATCGTTGATGAGGAGATCGCCCCGACCGAGGAAAAGCATAAGGATAACCGCCCTATAGGCGAAAAGGTTATTTCTGCCCTTGTCGGAATCTTTTCAAAGGATGAATCCGACGATAACGATACCGTAAAAGAGGAAAATTCAAAGCCTGTTGAGGATTATACAGGCGAGGAGGACGAAAAAAGTATTCTCTATGAGCTGAATCATAATATAAGAAAGCTCTTTATGAGAAGTCTGTTGTCGGGAATAATTGCCGCAGTTGTGGTTGTTCTCACAATCGTTACAAGAATTTTTCCGAATGCAATATGTTCGGCTGTTCCTTTTGCACCGGCGGCATACGCAATTTTGCTGTTTGTTCTTATGGCGGCATCGCTTGTGCTGAACCGTGTGGCAATGCTCAGCGGACTTTCACCGCTTGTGCATATCAAAGGTAATTCCGATACAGCCGTTGCCGTTGCAGGTGCGGCAGGAATGGTTCAGATAATTGTGTCATTCTTCTGCCTTGGCGATTTGAACGGATTTCATGTGAACTACTACACGGTAATTCCTATGCTTGCGTTCTTTGCAAATAATGTGGGAAAGCTTTATATGGTTCTTCGTGTAAAGGACAATTTTAAGTTTGTTTCATCAAAGGGACAGAAATATGCGTCAAAGATTTACAACAACGAGTCTGTTGCAATGCAGATGATGAGCGGTACTGCCGCCGACCGTCCGATAATTGCCTATCAGCATAAGACCGAATTTCCGTCAAACTTTCTCAAAATATCTTATGCACCCGATCCGAGCGAGGATTTGGCGTCAAAGCTTGCCCCGATAACAACAATTGCATCAATAATCATTGCGGTAATGTACGGTGTTGTTAAGCTGTCATTTGCAGACGCTTTGAATGCATTTGCACTTATCACTGCTGTGTCTGTGCCTGTGGCAACACTTCTTTCTGTTAATGCCCCCGTGAGAAAGCTCTGCAAAACTCTGCTTTCCTACGGCTCAATGCTTTCGGGTTATCCGTCGGTAAAGCAGTTCTGCGACAGTACGGCTATAATGATAGATGCAAATGAATTGTTCCCTGCCGAGTCAATCTCGCTTGAGGGCATCAAAACCTTTGAGGATTACGGCATTGATGAATCTCTTCTCTGCGGAATTGCAATTCTTAAAGAGGCTCAGAATCCGATTGCAAATGCTTTTGATTCGGTAGTTGCAGAAACCGAGGAAACACTTCCCGAGGTTGAAAGCGTTCTTTATGAGGATGAAATCGGACTTGTGGGATGGATTAAGAGCGAAAGAATCCTTGTGGGTTCACGCACGCTTATGGAAAAGTACAGCGTGGAAGTTCCGAATATGGAATATGAAGAGAAATATACTTCTCAGGGCAGACAGGTCACATATCTGTCAAGAGCAGGCAGACTTGTTGCAATGTTTGTTACAAGATACACTCCCGATGCTCAGCTCAAGGCTGAAATGCAGAGAGCCGAAACCAACGGCATAAGCTTTCTCATCAGAACAACCGATTATAATGTTACAAATGACCTTGTTGCAAAACTCTACGATTTGTTCTACCGCAGTATCAAGGTGCTTCCGACAGGACTCGGAAATGTTCTCAGGGAGGCTGAGGATACGGTTGAGGAAACCTCCCGTTCATATCTTATTACAAACGGCAAAGCCGCATCGCTTGCCCGTGCAGTTACGGGTTGCGTAAAAATCAAGCACAATATTTCGCTTTCAATCATAATTCAGCTGATTGCCGTAATTTTCGGATTGCTCGTTGCGTCAACACTTTCGCTTTATGCCGGTGTACAGGTTATGGGTTCGCTTGAAGTGTTGATTTATGCGTTGTTCTGGGGCGCCGCCGCTGTTTTTGCTCCGGCTGTCCAAAAACCGTAGGAAAGGATGTAAAATATGAAAATAGCTCCGTCACTTTTGTCTTGTGACTTTTCAAAAATGGGTGAAGAAATTGAAAGAATGGATCTGGCGGGTGCCGATTGGATGCATCTTGATGTTATGGACGGTCACTTTGTTCCGAACATAACCTTTGGCGCTCCCGTAATTAAGGCGGTAAGGAAGTTCTCAAACCGTCCGTTTGATGTTCACCTTATGATAAGCGATCCGCTTAAATATATTGACGATTTTGCCGATGCAGGTGCGGATATCATCACCTTCCATGTTGAATGCGACTCTGACATTGATGATACAATTGCGAAAATCAAGTCAAGAGGAATCAAACCCGGACTTGTTCTAAAGCCAAACACTCCTGCTTGGACAGTATTTCCGTATCTTGAAAAACTTGACCTTGTACTTGTTATGACGGTTGAACCGGGCTTTGGCGGACAGAGCTTTATGCCCGAGATGATGCCGAAGGTTAAGGAAATCAAGAGGGAATGCCAACGCAGAGGTCTGAACAATATCCTTATTGAGGCTGACGGCGGAATCGGCAGAGATACCATTGAGCAGGCGTCAGAGGCAGGCGTTGATGTGTGCGTTGCGGGAACAGCCGTTTTCAGAGCCGCAGATCCCGCAAAAGCAATTGAGCTTTTTAAATCATTCTGATAAATTCTGATAATAAGCAAGTCCGAGTCCGATATTTCTCGAATTCGGGCTTTTGTTTTTTATATGAAATGAACAGGCGTAAAACACTGAAAATTCTTATATTGTAATTGTCAATATATGTAAAAACGGTCGATAAAAAGGCAATATACACAATAACAAGCACGAAAATTTGTACAAAGCAACAATTTCACCGTTATTTTGCACAGATTTTTAGCTAAAACATTTCCGTTAAAAGAATAACAGATTCATTGCCCGAACAACTTAAATGTGCTATAATTTAGTTGTCCTCGGGAATTTTGTACTGTTAAAGTTTCCGAAGCTTAGAAGTATTGCCACAAAACTGTGGCGAACGGTAATTTTATTTTATTAAAGGAGCAGCAAGTATGAAAAAAATTCAGAAAAAGCTTTCTGTGGTTCTTGCGGTAATGATGGTGCTGTGTATGTTCACAGCTCTGCCTTTCTCAGCAAGTGCTGCCGAAACAAGCGAAGAAACAAGTGCAGGCAACAAGATCAATGTTACATCAAATGTGGCAGATCCTGTTTCGTATGATTACAATGCACAGACAAAGCAGGTTGTTGTCACTTACCTTCTCAAGGCAGATCACATGATCGTTAATGCACAGAGCAGTCTTACATACGACAGCAAGGTTCTCAAGCTTGCATCAACAAATACAAGGGAAAAGGTTTTCCCTGTATTCCAGAGAAGCATCGTTTGGAATCCAAGCCTTACAAATAAGGTTCTCTTCACCTGCTCAAGCCTTGATCTTTTCAACTTCAAGTCAGAGAATGTTTATTGCACATTTACATTTGATGTTGTAGGCAGCGGTGACACAACAGTAAATCTCAATGTTGATTATCTTACAGGTACAGAGGCTGATACATATAAGGAGCTCTTCGAAAGCGAAAAGAAGGACATCGGTTATATTGACAATAGTGCTAACAAAGTAGCAGGTGCTGCATTTACTGCAAAGGCAGTTCTCGTTCAGGACGAAGAGCCAACAACAGCTCCTCAGCCTACAACAGCAACACAGCCCACAACAGCAACACAGCCGGCAACACAGCCGACAACAGTTGCTCCTTCGGATGTTCCTACAGACGGCTACTATGTATACGGCGACAACATCAAGCTCAAGCTTACAGCAATCGGTACAGATAAAGTAGGCGGAAAAATCGCTCTTCAGAAGGGTACATACACATTCAAGATTGATAACTATGGCACACTTCTCGGTTACTCTAAGACATTTACAGACACAACAAAGGGTCTTACATTCAACAAGAAGTTCAAGAGCAGCACAACACTCGTTGCAACAGGCGGTACATACACATTCCAGTTTAACACAAAGACAAACACACTCGTTGTTAAGTATGACAAGAATCTCCCGAATGATTACCTCATCGGTGACCTCAACACAATTCTTTCGCCTGTAAAAGGCAGAACTATCGCAGTTGGTTCAACATATCTTGCAGCAGGCACATACAAGTTCAAGCTTTCTGCAGATAATGTGGTTTACGGTTACAGCAAAGTAATCAACAACACAACAAACGGAAATTCACTTTCACTCAACAGCAAGTATTCAAGCTACCTAACACTCAACGCAACAGGCGGTACATACACATTCACACTCAACACAAAAACAAAGAAACTCGTTGTAGGTTATGTTCCTACAAAGGATGAGAAAGCTGATGATGTTCATGTATCGGGCGACATCAACCTCGTACTTGATGACAAGGGCGGCGAGAGCAATGTTGCAAAGGGTACAGTAAAGCTTAGTGAGGGTACATACTCATTCAAGGTTTATAACTACGGTACAGCATACACAATCGGTTCAAAGATTGTTGACAGCGGTACAAAGAACCTCAAGAGCTCTTACACATCTAATGTAACACTTATCGCATCAGGCGGTACATATACATTCAGCTTCAACAAGACAACAGGAGCACTTAAAGTAACTAAAAAATAATCATTGATTATAATTTAGCGGTGTTCGTCACTTGTTCGTAAGCGAATAATAAGACATAACTGAAATTATTAAAAAATGCATCAGATCCCGAAAAAGGTCTGATGCATTTTTGTTTTGTATAAAACCCGTACGGTGACTTGCCGTCGGCAAATTATATTATATACAATATAAATTCGTATCCCATGCCGGAATGTATGGGTGGTGGCGGAGAAAGATTTTGTAGTCGGGATTCACGCTGTGAATGTATAGTGCAAGGCGGAAAATATCCTCAAATCTGTGGTATGCCGAAAAATTCAGCTTTGGTTTGCAATTTTCCATTGTTTTCTGCATACCGATAAGGGTTTCCATATCCGCCCCCTCAACATCGGCTTTAATGTAGCCTGCCGCCATTCCGCAGAGAATCGTATCGACTGTCGCAACCTTTGTTGCAACGCCCTTGTCGGCAATTGCGCTGTTGCGACCGGCCTTGTTGTTGAATATAAGCTCCGTGTTTTTACTGTATGAGCCGAGTTGCCAAAGCGACACATTCGCCATGCCCTTGCAATGAAGCTTCAGCTTTTCAAAATTCTTTGCGTTAGGTTCAAATGCGATTATACGCTTGTACTTGCCGTTTGTGTAGTGCAGAAATTCGTCAATCGTGTCGCCGTTGTATGCGCCGAGGTCAACATAGCTTTCGTTTTTACTGAGATTCAGAATATTGCCGAAAGCCTCGTCCTTGTCGGTTGTGACAGGGGGGAGGAGGTCAATTCTGCCTGTGTAGTAGAATTTCAGAATGTTTTCGTAAACCTTTTTTGAAAGGCCATCGGCGAGCAGACTGTATGCACTTTCAATTTGCTCTTTATTTTCGGTAATAAAATTATTGTCAAAAAGTTTGTTTCCAAAAACAGGAACAGAGGGAACAAGTGTTTCGTGTTTTTCGGAAATTTTCGTTATGTGTTCAATAACATCGGGGAGCTGGCTTGCAAAGCAGAGGGCGATTATAATGTTGCCGAATTCGGTTTCAACATCGGAAAGCTTCTTCACCGTGAAATCGTGGAATTTCTGCCCACGCACAAAATCATCACTTGCAATAACGGCAGACGCTTTGATTCCGTATCGGTCAAATGCGGCAAGAACTTTGTCCGCACCGTCACCCATTCCGTAAAGCACAACAGGCTTTCCGCAATTTTTCAGTCGTTCCCATACAGATATTTCGTTTTTTAAAAGTTCGGTTATATTAAACATAAGGATACTCCAATTAGTGTATATGGCATTGTAATTGTTTGCACAATTCTGTAGCACGGCGAGCCGCCGTTCCCAATTCGTGTAGACAGTTTGTAATATCAAAAAACATATCATGCCCGAGCGTAGAATTGTTATTATTCGCACGATTCAACAACCGCATTGCACATAAAACAAAAATGCATCAGAACCTTACTTGGAATCTGATGCATTTTATTTGTTTTATTATTATTCTATTTTCGTATAATAAATACTCAAAAACAGCTGATAAAATTCTGCCTCGCTGACATTGAATTCTGCGTACTTTGAACCCATTGTAACCTGACCGGGGACTGAAACCATATCAATTCCGTTCATACCGCCAAGCACAGCCTGCTGAGCAAGATATGACACCTTTGACGGGTTAAGATTCGTACATGAATACGGAGCGGACGCATTGAACAAATCGATTGGCGTGGTTAAATCTTCCTTTGTCTGCTGAAGAACCGTATTCATAAAAGACTGAATGTAAACCTTCTGTCTTTGCATACGCATATTGTTTGAATCGGTCTTGCTTGTATCACGGGTTCTGACAAAGCTTTCAGCCTGCTGTCCGACAAGGTGATAGCTTTCTCCCTCAACAAACTCCCCAATTGTTTCGGGTGACACAACATCAACACCGCCAACGCTGTCGTTGAGAGCGGAAATGCCGTCAAGGTCAAGCGAAAAGTATGTATTAATCGGAATGTTATAGAACAGCCTCTGAACTGAATTTACGGTATTTTCACAGCTTGATTCCTTACCGTCACCGTATGAATACGAAAGACAAATCTGCTGTTTTTCCGTACCGGCATACGCACCGCCTGCTGAATACATTGTGACATCAACCATCGAATCTCTCGAAATGTTGAAGAGTGTTATTTTACCGTTTGAAGTGTCGATTGACACAAGCATAAGCACATCCGCCTGACCTCCGCTCGCCTTGACTTTGCTGTTATTATTTTCGTCAAGGTTGCGCTTGTCAACACCGATACACAGAACATTCGTCACCTTTTCATTGAACTGATATGTTTCACCGTTGTATACGACATACTTACCGTTTTCCTCGGTTTCAATGCCCTGTGGGGCGGTAACATGAATATCTGTATTAAACAGCTCGCTTCCGCCCTGATAAATCAAATACGCAACCGTGCCTACGGTGAGTATAATTAAACCAAGTAATGTACAGCCGATTGACAAAAGCACCTTTTTCCAGGTTTTCATCTTTCGATGCTTTGAATGGTGATGATGCGACTTTGATCTATGCTTTTTATAGTGATTTGTGGTATTACTATTCACGACAATGCTGTCGGAATCAACTCCGTACACATCTGTATATACTTTTTTCTTTTTCTTTATTAACTTGCTGTCCTTGAAAATATAACCTTCTATATCCAGCCTTGAAAGATTGCTTACATGCTCCTTACTGTTCTTTTCTCTTTTTGATTCAAGAATTTCCGGTGTATTCGGATCAAGCTTGTTTTCTATATTTTCAGTTGTTGCCTCAGCCGAACTTTCATTTTGTCGGTTCATCTTTCTTCAGCACTCCCTGCACAAGATATCTTCCGTCACCGCTGTTTAAGCATGTGCTTAAAACAAGAATTTTATCATCGGTAGTAAGCTCCGTATTTCTCTTGTTCACAGAAACAGAATGTGGATTTTTAATCATATTGAGATAATCCGAAAATACATTATCATCGGAAAAATCAAACGAATTCATAATGTGTCGGTTATCATATTCAAAAGCTGACACAATTTCGTATGTAAGCTTTCTGTCGGGAGTGTAAACATAGATGTACCTGTTCTTGTTAAAGAAATCGGCATCATAAAAGCGATGGAGCGTTGCAAACATTGAGCCGTTTGCCATATTATGACCGTAAAGCACAGTCACTCTGTCGGAATAATCACGCTTGTTGCACATCTGCGAATAGATACTGCCCGAAAAGCTGTAATTCTTATAAATATCGTGGTCAAGATATAAGTTATCGTCAAGATGACTTTGCAAAACAGGATAATTTACATTTGTATTCGGAATGTAAATCCACGAATAAATGTCGCTGTTCTGCTGTTGAAGCGACTTGAAATCAATCGGATTTTCGACCTTTTTCACATTGATTGACGGTGAAGTCACTTCTGTTGCAGATTCTGTTGCAGAGGTTGTACCGTTTTCAATACCTGACGCATACGAGCCTGCGATGTTATCAAGACTTTTTCGTTCGTTATTTTCATTTAAGTTTTTAACGACTATGTACGCAAGTGTGCCGATAATTGCAGCAACAAGCAAAATAATCAAAGCTATAAGAAATTTGTTTCTTTTTCTGCTCATATCAAAAACTCCCAATCGGTTATATTGTATCATTTTTGTGTCAGTATGTCAATTAATCATTACTTGTTAGTAAAATTTTATTACAATTTACAAACTTCTGCATCTGCAATACAAAACCTAATATTCAAACATCTAATGAATAAAAAAGAGACTTCCTTATGAGAAGTCTCTTGATTTTTAGTTAAGGTTGGATTATTTGCTCTTTACAAGCTTAAATACAGCCACACCGCAAGCCGCAAGAGAAAGAACTAAAATTGCATACGGTACAACATCGCTTGCGCCTGTCTTTGGTGAAGTTGTTGAATCATCTTTCTTTGCCGTAGCTGTAGCAACAGGACCTGTTGTGCCGCCGCTGCTTGCCTTACGGTAATAAGGAGTACAAACAAGGTCACCTGAAATAATAATATTCATATTAGGATCTGTATACTTGCTGTCGGTTCTAAAAGGACCGCCCGAAATTTCCCAGTGGTCAAAAGTATAGCCGTCATATGGAAGCGGCTCAATGTAAACATGCTGTTCGCCGTTTTCGTCAATACCTGTTGTGAACTTATAATCACCGTTACCGCCCTCTGTCGGAATAACTTCAACCTTATATTTGAATGTACTCGGTTCCGGACTTGCGGCAGCAAATGCGGGAACTGCCGACAATAACATCATCATAACTGCAAATAACACAGCAATTGTCTTTTTCATCACATAATCCCCCTAATTTAACCCATTCTAACTTTGGGATATGATACTATTCAAAATTTATGCTTAATTATAGCACATATTCATTTATGTGTAAAGTCTAAAGAAACAAAAACATTTTTTTAAATACAACCAAAAATATGGGCTGTTTCTTGTTAAAAACGCAAAAAATACAGCTTTTTTACACCGAAAGCTATTGCATATAAACTGCTGAAAATGTATAATAAGGGGGAGTAATTTTAATTACCTTGAAAGGAAAGCTATTATGAATATTTCATCAATACAAGAACAGATTCTCAAGCTGAAAAAGGAAAAGGATGTCTGTATTCTTGCCCACAGCTATCAGGCGCATGAAATTCTTGAAATTGCAGATTACACGGGCGACAGCTACAAGCTGAGTGTTGACGCAAGCAAAGCCGAAAACAAGAACATTCTTATGTGCGGCGTAAGATTTATGGCTGAAACCTGCAAAATCCTTTCACCTGAAAAAACTGTTTACCTTGCACAGCCTGTTGCCGGCTGCAGTATGGCAGACCAGATGGACAAACAGCTTATTTCTCAGGTTAAGAAAATGTATCCCGATTACACAGTTGTTGCATACATCAATACTACGGCAGAACTCAAAACAATTTGCGATGTATGCGTAACAAGCTCATCGGCTGTTAAAATCGTAAACAATCTTGACAATAAGAACATTCTCTTTATCCCTGACTGCAACCTCGGAGACTATGTTGCAAAGCAGTGTCCCGACAAGAACATCAAGCTTCTCAACGGAGGTTGTCCGATTCATGCCTGCGTAAATGTTGAGGATGTTAAAAAGGCTAAGGAGCTTCATCCGAACGCACTCGTTCTTGTTCATCCCGAATGCACTCCCGAAGTTGTTGCTATGGCTGATTATGTCGGCTCAACATCGGGCATAATGAATTATGCAAAGGAATCCGATGCAAAGGAATTCATTATCGGTACAGAAATCAGCATTGCCGAACATTTGCAGTATGAATGTCCGGACAAGAATTTCTACGGTCTTACATTAAAGCTCATCTGCCCGAATATGAAATCAACAACACTTGTTGATGTTTACAACTGCCTTAACGGCAACGGCGGAGAGGAAATCAAGCTTGACGATCAGACTATCACAGACGCAAGAAAGTGCATTGACGAAATGATCAGACTCGGCTGATAAATTACTTATGAACGCAAATCTGTTCGGGAGGAATAAATGACTAACAAAGCATTGATTGCAATGAGCGGAGGAGTTGACAGCTCGGTTGCCGCATTTCTTACCAAGGATATGGGATATGACGCAACGGGCATTACCCTCAAGCTCTTTGATAACGAAGATATCGGTGAAAAGCGAGAAAAAACCTGTTGTTCTCTTGATGACATTGATGATGCAAGGAGAGTTTGCCTCAAGCTCGGCATTCCCTACTATGTCTATAACTTCAAGGACAGCTTTAAGGAAAATGTAATCGACCGCTTTATCAGAGCCTATGAAAACGGTACAACACCGAATCCCTGCATTGACTGCAACCGCTTTATCAAATTTGAAAAGCTCATTCGCCGTGCAGAAGAGCTTGACTTTGACTGCGTTGTCACGGGGCATTACTCAACAATTGAGTATGACAAGGGTGCAGACCGCTATTTGCTGAAAAAATCGGTTGACAGCACAAAAGACCAAAGCTATGTGCTGTACTGTCTTACACAAAGACAGCTTGCAAAAACACTTCTTCCTCTTGGCACATATACAAAGGAAAAGGTGCGTGAAATTGCAAATGAGCTTGGTTTGATAAACGCACGAAAACACGACAGTCAGGACATTTGCTTTGTTCCCGACGGGGACTATGCAAAATTCATTGAACAGTACACGGGCAGAACTTATCCTAACGGTAATTTTGTTGATACCAAAGGTCATATTCTCGGTGAACACAAGGGAATTATCCGTTACACCGTAGGTCAGCGAAAAGGTCTTGGACTTGCACTCCCCCACCCTATGTATGTTAAGGAAAAGAATCTTGACACCAACGAGGTTATTCTCTGCGATAACAACGAGCTTTTCTCAAAGGAGCTTTATGCAACGGACATAAACCTCATCACCTGTGACAAAATCGACAAACCGATTAAAGTCAAGGCGAGAGTTCGTTACAGCCAGCCCGAAAAGGACGCAATCGTTGAACAGATTGACGATAACACCCTGCACATTGTCTTTGACGAACCTCAAAGAGCAATCTCAAAAGGTCAGGCAGCAGTCCTCTATGACGGTGAATATGTAGTTGGCGGCGGAACAATTATATAAAGTTTTATAATTATGATGATTTTAGAGAGCGTGATTTCACGCTCTCTTTTTAGATTGATAGCATTGCGATTGTATTTCAGACAGGAGAACACGGTGTGCAGTGTAGTAACATAGAATACAACAGTGCAAAGACATAG
>ENA-OOSD01000095-OOSD01000095.1-human-gut-metagenome-genome-assembly--contig:-NODE-95-length-12151-cov-2.309441_pt1 | contig 12151 bp, 14 predicted proteins | sample MGYA00241180_ERZ501218 | MGnify/ENA primary metagenome ERZ501218 (study PRJEB25962, sample SAMEA2042436) | human gut metagenome | biome: human gut; feature: human-associated habitat; material: faeces... | reverse complement strand
CCGGTGGAAGCTGTTTGCTAACACACCGAAAGAAAAAGAATGATCGGTATTATCATTTTGATTTGCGGTTTGCTGCTTCTCATGGCCATAAAACTGCTGATAGAGCGTAATTTTATTGAACTAATTCTGTTTTGTAAGGAGGAAAATAAATGAGAAACAAAGTGTTCCAACAAAACCTGGATGACAAAAAAGGCCCACAACCCGGAGGTCCCTATCTCATTCAGATGCTGTTCAAAGAGCCGGTGGACATGCCAGATAAGGATGAAATGATCGCTGTGATGGAAAAGCACATCGGCGCTGTAGAGTGTTTCTGCCATGATAAAAAGATGACCGGTTTTGCTGCTCTGGATCATATCGCAGAATTTCAAGATGGCAAATGCCCGGTACAGCTGATGGTAATGAAATGCGACAAATTCAAGGGCAAAGGCTTTGACGCTTTCCTGATGAGCCAGATGTGGGACTGTCAGGAGGATCGGGAACGAATTTTCCGGGAGTGTCAATATCAGGTCGTAGCCACCGATATGCTGGCAGCCGCGCTTCCAGCATTGGAGAGAGCTAACCTGGACGCCGACTTTTTGGAGGCACTGGCGGAATTGTACCCCACCTGCGAGGCATTCTATTTCCAGAACTGCGGCAAACTGTTTCTTGCGGAAGATGTACGTTCCCACCAAATCGAAGGCTCGGACCGCTTCATCCGCTTTGGCGTCAATGTCCGATTCTTTAACATCGAGGGCACCGAGGATATGCTCATCGACACAGTGGGCATGAGCACCCTGTTTCTGCCCGACCTCCAGTACCACTTTCACGATATGGATCCCAACTGGGTGGTGAACCATGCCTACAATGTGGCGTCCTATATTCTGGAGCACGATAATCCCATTAAAGATGGTGAAACCATAGATGGTATAGCGAACGGCCAGATGAACCAAGAGATTCAGTGGAAATGCCAGTATGAGGACGCCTTGATCCAGCCGCCCAGAGATGTGCTGGATATCAATATGGGAGAGTATGCTTCAGGAAACCGTTAATATTTATCAATTTAGATATTGGATGTGAAAAAATGAACAGCCAGAAACGCCTACTTCTCACCCTGAAATACTTATGGGAGAAGACGGATGAGGAACATCCAGCCACCTTAAAGGAAATCGGTGAATATCTTCAGCAGAACGGCATTGAAACAACACGAAAGACCTTGCAGGCAGATATCAATCTTCTCACAGAATTCGGCATAGATGTCATATGCAATCACAGTACACAGAATCAATATCATATCGGAGAGCGTGTCTTTGAGATACCGGAAGTAAAATTGCTGGTGGACGCTGTGCAGTCAGCCCGTTTCATAACCGCCAAAAAGAGTAAAACTCTGATTAAGAAACTATCCCTGTTTGTGGGAGAGCCGCAGGCAGATATTCTTAAACGGCAGCTCTATGTCGACCATCGGTTAAAGGCAGAAAATGAAAACATCTATTTCACCGTTGATCTGATCCATCAAGCCATACAGTTAAAAAAGCGGGTTACTTTCCAATACTACTATTACACACCCAACAAGAAGAAAGAACTAAAGCATAACGGAAAAGTCTATGTTTTCTCTCCTTTTGCATTAATCTGGAATGACGACAGCTATTATGTCATTGGCTACAGTGACAGTCATCAGAAAATTACGAAATTTCGCATCGACCGAATATATGGTATGAAAATCAGCGAGAAGTTTGCGGTAAGAAAGCCGGAAGACTTTAAAGTATCTGACTATTTTTCACAGGTGTTTTCTATGTACGAAGGTACGGAAAGTGAAATCACCCTTCTGTGTGAAAATGAGCTGATGACCTATGTGATTGACCGGTTCGGAGAAAGCGTGCCGGTTACCCCGGCAGATGAGGATCATTTTTCAGCAACCGTTAAAGTTTCCCTCAGCCAGACCTTTTACGGATGGGTGTTCTCCTTTGGAGGCAGAATGAAGATACAGGCACCGCAGGAGGCTGTTGATGGCTTTCAAAACCTTCTGCAGAAGTTTCAATAGATAAAATTTACTTGAGGTGGGTTGAAACGAACCCACCTCATTTTTTTGCTATTGTATTAGAACATCCGTTCTGATATAATCGAGGCACAGAGAACAAAAAGTTCTCTGCATGAAAGGATGACAGAATCATGGCAAAAAGTGAGGAACGCATTCAGAATATCAAAGAATATATTTTAGAATTTCAGTTTATATATCACAGAACACCTACTATGGAACAGATTGCGAAAGCTGTCGGTACGGTAAAGAGTAATGTGTATAAATACCTCGACGAAATGGAAGAACGAGGAATCCTAACACGCAGCAAGCGGGAAATTGTAATCAACGATACAATCCAAGCAAGCCCTGAACTCAATCGTGTTCCGATACTCGGCAATGTATCCTGCGGACTGCCGGAATATGCAGAGGAAAACTTTGAGGAATATGTGCCTTTGCCTGTGGCGCTGTTCGGACAGGGAGATTTTTACCTCCTGCGGGCAAGCGGAAATTCCATGATCGAAGCAGGTATTGACCCCGGCGATCTTGTGGTAGTCCGGAAGCAAAATACCGCAGAAGAAGGAGATATTGTTGTTGCACTTGTGGACAATGAAACCACACTAAAGAGGTTTTACAGAGATAAAAAACACCGTTGCTGTCGCTTACACCCTGAAAACAGCAGGATGAAGGATATCTATGTTCAGGACTGCACTATTCAGGGTGTTGCCCAAAATGTCATTAAAGCACTGTAAGCACATCGAATGAAGGAGGGGTTAAGATGCAGGTATATGTGTCCAACAGAGAAATCGAACAAATAGCGGAAGGACTGGTTCATGTGGCCTGCGGGAAGCCTCCTCCGAAACGGATAGATATTGACGCTGTTGCGGTGTATCTTGGGCTGACAGTCCGGTATGAAAAATTTGCGGAAAGCGATCCGGACAAGATCGGCTTCACTTCGGACGGAAAGAGTGCATTGACTGTTTTTCGCAACGGGCAAAAACAGAGAATCATATTTCCGAAAGAGACCATCGTCCTTGACAGCTTTCTCCAGTACCCATGCGAAAGCAGCCGGCGGCGATTTACACTGGCGCATGAAATCAGCCACATCCTGATCAACAGGGCTGATCCGACTCATACAGCTCCCTGTTTTAACCGAGTCTATGATACAGAAAGAAGATATAATCTGAATGAATTGCATGAAAGAATGAATCTTGGTGAGTGTCAGGCGAATACAATGGCAGCGATCATCCTTATGCCAAAAGAGCTTCTCACCGCATCTGTCCGCAGGCATTTCCGAAAAAGCAGGATTCCTGTATACGGCGATTGTGTTTTTCTGCCTGAAATAAAGCCGGTCATGCAGGCGATGGCAGATGAACTTGGCGTATCTTTTACAGCGATGCTGATTCAGCTGAGAAAATACGATCTGCTGGAAGAACGGGATATGGCAGAATACTTTGATAAAATAAAAGGCGGTGATAGAAATGGATAGCTGTCAGAGCAAACAGAGGTACGACCGTCCCCTGCCCCCGCCTGAAACACAGAAGAAGCTCGATTTATGCGAAGAAGAAGCGGCTGAATTAACGCTGCGTGAGATCAGATGTCCGCGATGCAATTTCGTAATCGACAAAGTGTTTTCCGATGCAAAAGGACATTTTCTTTCCAAATGTCCCAAGTGTAAAGCGCAGTATGTCATGAACTTCGCCTATTTCCGAAGACAGAAAGGAATCAGACGCCTCAAGGTAAAATATTACGGCGATGATTACTTCAAAAAAATGAATAATAAATAACGACTTTATATCGCGTATGCGGAGCCGATCTCAAGATCGTGACTGCCTTAGCACCGTACAAAGCCGGAATCCGACAGGATAATCCTGTCTGTGATTCTGCTTTTACGGTGCTTTTTTGTGCCTTCGCATCCGCTTTGTACGATGATAACAAGTCCTTTCCACGGCTGAACCGCTGCGGAAAGGACTTGCTATGTATACAGTCTATTGGCAGAGCGCCATAGCCAGATATCCGTGATCTCCGAATTTTTGATTTTAACTTAAATTCAAAAATTTAAAGGAGATCATGAAAATGGCTTTTAACTATGCATATGAAAAGAAAAAATTTGAAAAAGAATGGAAACAACTGCAAAAGGAATATGCAGCCGCTGGAATGTCCTTCGAAGACATTGAAGCAATGCGGCAATTTGATTTGGATGTATTCAACAGCAACCGGAGATTTTTCAGCCATACACAGCCACTACTATCCAGCGACTGCGGTGAAGACGATTATGGACAAGAAGATAAATCTGTCTTGTTGGTAAGATTTTCTGAAGCAATGTCGGTGACAGATGACGGTTCTTCTGATTACAGCCGTTATTGGTGGATTGAAGAACTGGATACACCAGAACTGATACAGGCAATCAAAATGCTTTCAGATAACGATAAAGAGCTTTTAACCTTATATTTTTTTGACGGCTATTCACAGTCTGAAATTGCTGAGTTTTACGGGATATCTCAAAAAAACATCAGTAAAAAAATATCGAGAATTAAAAAAATTTTACGCAAAGGGGTATAAAAAACGGCTTCTCGCAGCCTACCACATGAGGAGATAAATTTTCCTCCCCGTTTTCCTACATTTCAGAAAAACGGGCTGCTCCTTGAAAACTGAATAGTACAGCGCATCTTTTACCTTCCTTCTGCTGTCGGGAAAAACCCGGCAAGCCACAAGAGCAAATGCTCAGACGGTACGGCGCAACCGTACTGACGGCGATGACAAGCAGAAGCAATAATGATACTTCCGTCCAGTCCTAAAGTCGAGCGTGATAGAACCGTCGCAACAATGGAGGGCGGCCCGGTGAGAACCACGGGGTGGTGAGATTCCAATGAGGCTGAATGCACAGCCGGAAGATGCGTTCCCGAAACCGAGGGGCGGCGTGGATCGAATATCGGTTAACTACAAAACGATTGATATCACAAGGCGGTCGTTTGACTTTTAAGCGACCGCCTTTTTACATTTATGCGGAGGAAATAAAATGGATGAAGTCAAAAGAGGCGAACTATACTATGCAGACCTCTCTCCTGTTGTGGGCAGCGAACAAGGCGGTATCCGACCTGTCCTCATTTTACAGAACGATAAAACAAATCAAAACAGTACAACCACAATTGTAGCGGCTATGACCAGCCAAATAAAAAACAATCTGCAGACTCATGTAAAAGTCAGCGGACACGGACTGAAAAAAGAATCCCTTGTTCTTTTGGAACAGATCAGAACAATAGACAAAGTTCGGCTGATGCAGTACATCGGAAGACTTGGAGATAAGGATATGAAAAAGATAGACCGCGCTCTTACAGAGAGCTTAAGTATAAAAAATTCGGAGGTGCTTTCAAGTGGATAATATGAACTGTGCGTTTTACTACGAAGTGAATCTTTTACAGATATTGCTGCGGGAAGGATACATCAGCGAAACAGACTATCATGCCATTGTCTGCCTTGCGGAAGATGACCTAAAAGCAACCCTGTATCTTGGCTGAAAACTTTGTGTCTAAAATGATAAATATCGCAGTTTGCACTGGATATATTCGAACCTTTGCAGTATTGTTGTGTTGCGCCGAAAGGCAGAAAAATAAAGAAAGGAGTGATCCGAATGGCAACTATCACAGAGATCGCAGGCACAAAACAGCAAAAGAAAGTACTCAGAACAGCGGCATACTGCCGCGTGTCCAGCGATTCCCTTGATCAGCTTCATTCCTTCGCCGCACAAGTGCAGCACTATACAAAAGCAATCAGCCAAAATCCAAATATGGAGCTTGCCGATATCTATGCAGATGAAGGACTGACAGGAACCAAGACAGATAAGCGTGACGATTTCAACAGGCTGATAGCCGATTGCCGCAAAGGAAAAATCGACCGTGTACTTACTAAATCGGTATCCCGATTTGCAAGAAACACGGTCGATTCTCTTATGTATGCCAGAATGCTGAAAGAATACGGTGTCAGCATCCTGTTTGAAAAGGAAAACATCGACACGGCATATATGTCCAGCGAACTGCTTCTGGCTCTGTCAGGAGCGCAGGCGCAGGAAGAATCCATCTCCATATCCAAAAACATGAGATGGAGCGTTGAACGAAGAATGAAAAGCGGCACATACCTCTCCAGCTCAACACCGTATGGGTACAAATTAGAAGAAGGAGAATTCAAAGTCGTAGAAACAGAAGCGGAAATTGTCCGCCTGATTTTCAAAAGCTATCTGTCCGGTATGGGAAAGAAAGCAATTGCAGATATGCTTAACAGAATGGATGCGCCCAAACGGTTCGGATATACGACATGGAGGATCAGTACAATCAACTACATCCTATCAAACGAGCGATACATCGGGGATGCGCTGTTTCAGAAACGGTATACAACAGATACGCTTCCGTTCAAGATGAAAATCAACCGAGGGCAGAAACCGCAATACTATGTGGAAGATATGAATCCGCCTATTATTACAAAAGAAGTCTTTGAGGCGGCACAAAAATTAAAAGCCAAATCCACCACAGAAGAACGGTTTAGTGTTCAGGAACGCCCGCTGAGAGAAAAAATCAAATGCGGATGCGGACATATATACAAGCCAATAACGGTAAACGGAAAAATCTATTGGGAATGCAGGATGCACAACTTTGATTCCCAAAAATGCAGTTCGAGACGGATACCGGAAACAGATATCTATGAAGCCTTTATCACAATGGTCAACAAACTTCGAAACTGCTATGAGGAAATCCTGCCACCTGCTATTGCACAGACAGAACGCCTGCAGATGAAAGCGGACGGGCTGGAAATACGGATCAAACAAATTGATAAGGAAATAGCCGATCTCAACAACAAAAACCTTGTACTTGCCCGTTTAAACAGCAAAGGTATCCTGCGGGCAGCGGAATATTCCGAGCAGAGTAACGGAATACGAAGCATGGTAAACGGTCTGCGCAGTGAACGCTGCCGCCTTCTGAGAGAACAGGATGATGACAGTATTCTGTGCGGATTGCGAAGGCTGCACGCTGTTTTTACAGAATTGACCGAACCCGTCACAGCGTTCGATGAAACGATTTTTCAAGAGATTGTGCAGCAGATCACCGTACCTTCGCATACAAGCATCTGCTTCCATCTGATCGGCGGTCTTAACCTGACGGAAAAAATTCCGGAACAAAGGAGGTGCAGAAGAAAATGAAAAACAGAAGATTCCCGTATGGCTACGAGATGAGAGACGGTGAAATCGTAATCTGCCAAACAGAAGCTGAGATTGTCCAAACCATATTCCGTGACTATGTTGACGGAAAAGGGCTGAAAGATATTGCCGAAAAACTCACAGCTCTGAAAGTGGAATATCTCCCCGGCGAAAGCAATTGGAACAAAAGCCGGATCAAGCGGATGATTGAAGACAAGCGCTACCTCGGAGACAGCACCTATCCTCAAATACTGCAGGAGAGCATCTTGAAGGAAGCAAATACAATTAAATCAGACAGATGTACAACCGACAACTGCGTAGTGCATTCAGAAAACAAAGAAGTGATATATACCGTCCGATGCGCCGAATGCGGCGACAGGCTGATTCACAGAACCGACAATTCCCGAAAAGATACAGAAAGCTGGTACTGCAAAAATAAAGACTGCAAGACAGTCGTCAGAAAGACTGTTGCCGTACTGGAAGATGAGATAACAGAGCTTCTCAACTCTGTCATTCAAAATTCTGATCTTGCCGGAAAGGAATACATCTCACCCAAAAGTGAAACACCGATCGAAGTCAAACGCATGGAGAATGAAATAGAACGGGCGCTTGAACAGATTGACTTTGATAAGGAAACCATTCAGAACTTAATTCTGCAGTGTGCTTCCAAACGGTATGAGAAAGAAAAAAGCCAAAAACACATTACGGATCGACTGAAAGCGGATTTTGAGAAATCAAGTCCGCTTTCTGTATTCGATGCAGAGTTTTTCAGCAAAACAGTAACTGCCGTACTTCTCACGAAAAACGGTGCAGTCAGCTTGCTTCTGAAAAACGGAAATATCATTGGAAAGGAGAAAAACAAAGATGTCAACGCAAGCAGTGACAATGCCTAAAGCAGTCAGAGTGATTCCTGCAAAGCCGGAATACAGCGGAAAAAGCAATGCGGACTTTCGACCAAAGCGTGTTGCAGCATACTGCCGTGTATCTACAGACAAGGAAGAACAGGAACACAGCTTTGAAACACAAAAAGAGATGTACACCGATATGATCATGATGAAACCCAACTGGCAGATGGCGGGGATCTATGCAGATGAAGGAATCACCGGAACAATCGCCAAAAAACGCCCCGACTTCATGCGCATGATTGAAGACTGTCGCAAGGGAAAAATTGATATGGTCATTACCAAATCGGTTTCCCGGTTCTCAAGAAACAATCTCGACTGTCTGCAGTATGTGCGCGAACTGAAAGAACGCGGAATACCCATTCTGTTCGAAAAGGAAGGCATCAACACACTGCAGGTATCCAGCGAACTACTGATAACGCTCTTCAGCGGTCTGTCACAGGCTGAGAGCGAATCCATCAGTATGAATGTTAAAATAGGCAAACGGCAAAGCATCAAAAACGGAAATGTATCATTCTGCTACAGTTCCTTCCTCGGATATCGGAAAGGTGCGGACGGTAAACCTGAAATCATACCGGAAGAAGCAGAAATCATCAAGCGAATCTATGCGGAGTATCTTGCAGGAGCAAGCCTTTCAGATATCGCTAATGGTCTGATAAGAGACGGCATTCTCACTCCTAAAGGAAAAAACAACTGGACAACAAAAGGTGTCCTCTCGATACTGACCAATGAAAAATACAAAGGCGACGCACTGCTGCAAAAGACCTACATTGTGGACTGCATCAGCAAAAAGTCAAAAAAGAATACCGGTGAACTCCCGATGTACTATGTGGAAAATAATCATCCTGCGATTATAGAACGGGCGGTGTTCGACCGGGTTCAGGAGGAAGTATCACGGCGCAACAGTAAACGCAAGGTCAAAGATGTCGGTACAAAAACCGAGCTTGGCAAATATTCAAGTAAATACGCTCTGACCGAGCTGCTCTTCTGCGGGAACTGCGGAACACCGTACCGCAGAACAACATGGGCAAAGAACGGCAAGAAAAAAATCGTTTGGCGCTGCATCAGCCGATTGGATTACGGCACGAAATACTGCAAAAACTCACCTTCAATAGAAGAAGGGGTTCTGCAGAATGCGATCGCTGCGGCTATCACCCGTAAAGCGCAAACAGAGGGTGCGAATATTCAGCGTATCAGGGAACACATTGAAATGTACCTAAACAGAAAAGATAATTCAGATCTTGAAGAAAAACAGGAACGGTTAACGGCACTGAAACAAAGGATCGATGAATTGACCAGCATGGACAGCGAATCTGCTCAGAACGGAGATTTTGACGAACTGTTCGAAAGTCTGTTCACAGAGATGTACGCCATACAAGACGAACTTGAAAATGACAAAAAGACAAATACGAAGCTGAATACAGCGGTGAACCGGGTAGACGAAATGACAACTGTTATGTACGGACTGAAAAACCATCCGGTAGAATATGACGAGCAAATCGTTCGTCAGCTTATTAGCAGCATCAAGGTAATCTCCGCAGAACAAATCCTTATCCTCTTCAAAGACGGTACTGAGATGACGGCAGATCTGTAAATCAGAAAGGAAATGCAAATGACTTATATTATGAGTTGTGTTTGGCTTGATTATATGGTAAAATATTTTCAGTGTAAAAACCGTGTGGGTTCAAGTCCCAAGACAAAAAAATGCGTGGCATCTTTTTTAGTCCCCGGAGACAAAAAGCCCTCCAGAAGTTATGCTTCTGAGGGCTTTCTTTGTTTTATGCGACGCAACAAATGAAATGCCACACTCTGTATTTCCTCATGTTTTATTTTTCCTTGTTTTAATCTATAATACCAATACAGATTTTATTTAATGAAATTACGGAGGTGAATTCTTTTGGGTGACAAGTACCGAGATCCTGTCCATGGCTTTATTGAAGTGACTGATCTTGAAAATGAAATTATTAATTCCGCGCCATTTCAGCGACTCAGAAATGTAAAACAGTTAGCAATGACATACCTTGTTTTTCACGGCGCAGAACATACTCGCTTTGGTCATTCGATAGGTGTAATGCATTTAGTCACAAGAGCTTTTGATTCTGCTGTGTCTAATGGAAGTTATTCTTTTTCGGACGAAAAGTATGCATGGTATAAGCAACTTCTAAGACTCATTGCATTAACTCACGATTTGGGACACGCACCCTTTTCGCATGCGTCAGAAGCTGTTTTTCCCGATGGCCTTGAGCACGAAGATTTCACAGAAAAAATTGTTAAAGAAACCATTATCGCTACTCATATCAAAGCCATTGGAGCTACATTTGTAGAAAAATATGGCCCTGAGTACGATATTACGCCAGAATTAATATGCGATATTTATCGTGGAAGACTACCGGGAGAGAATTCAGAGTTCACATTTTTAAAAAGTTTCATGGATAGTGAATTGGATTGTGACAAGATGGATTATCTACTTCGAGATTCACTTTTTTGTGGTGTAAAATACGGAAACTATGACATCGAACGCCTATTGTCTTCCCTTACAATTTATATACAGGATGGTTGTCCACGTTTAGCAATCGGAAGCGGAGGTACTCAAGTATTCGAGGAATTTGTTCTTGCGCGGTATTTCATGTTCGTACAAGTCTACTTTCATCGTACACGTCGTTTTTTTGACATAATGTTTTCTCAAGCACTTAAGTGTATTTTGCCAGACGGAACATACCCACAAGACGTTAATGACTATTTAATGTGGGATGACTGTCGTGTTATTCAAAAGTTAAAAGCTCATGTTGATGATAACGACGCATGTGCAAATATTGTCAAAAGAGTCGTCTACTCCTGTGCTAACGAAAGTGTGACGCACCCAAAGTCAGGAGATAGAAATGAATTCAAGCTAATTAGCTTGCAGGCCAAAGAAAAATTTGGCGCAGAGAATTTTTTGGAAGATTACTCTGCCGGAAAAATGCCACACAAAATTCCAATTAAAAGTGAGATTGATGATGAGAAAGCGATTGTGATTATTCACAAGAGCACCGGAAAGATCACAACAATTTCCGAGGAATCTCCTATTATACAAAGTCTTACTAATAAGATTGATATTCAGCGACTGTATGTTAAACCTTCCCTATATGAAACAGTTTCACAATACTTGAGGGAGATCTATGCAGCCATACAGAGTTAGGCACTGCGAAACAGGAGGATTTATGGTTAATTTGGAACAATGCGCTATTATTATACGGCAAATATGTGACGCAACTGAACCGGGCAAGAAAATGGTTCAAAAACTTTTTTATTTAATGGAACGAAAGGGCCTCCAATTAAATCTCGCCTATAGCATACACTTTTTTGGACCGTATAGTGCAAAACTCGACACCGCATTACATACTTTGGAAAGTATGGGTTCAATAGAAATTGATACATCTGGCATGACACATATAATTCGAGAAGGAAAGAATATGACAGGCGCAGCTCTGAATGCTACAGACTCTTCTGTTGTAAATTATGTCTTAGATAACTTTTTAGGGAAAACTGCATTAGAGTTAGAAGCCCTCACCACTTTGGATTATGCAGCCACCACAATTTTGAAAGGTAAATGCTCGGACGAAGACATAATTAATGAAGTCGTGAAGATTAAAGGGAAAAAGTTTCCCAGAGAGTATTTATCTCGTGAATTAGTAACGTTAAAGCAAACAGGCTATATCCAATAAATTGATTCTCACAGATAGTAGATAGAGGACTACCGATACGAGTACTGATGTACCAGTTCTTGTATCGGTAGTCTTATTTATCTACTGCTAAGCTAAGCGAGTGATCATACTTAACTGTCTCGGATACCGAATTCAACGGTCCCGTCAAGATTCAACATCCGAAACAGTTATATTTATTTTCCTTCGTCCGTTTGCCTTTCTTCTCCTCCGGCGGCCGCCCATCGCCCTCGCCCAAATCCATCAGCCGCTGTGCTTCCGCAATCTCTGCCTTCATCTCCACGATCAGTACCTTCAACTTCTCCTCGCACTCCTCGCGGGTATGGGCGTAGACATTACGGGCGTGCTTTTTGCCGTCGGGCCACTTGGG
>ENA-OOSD01000086-OOSD01000086.1-human-gut-metagenome-genome-assembly--contig:-NODE-86-length-12764-cov-2.220238_pt1 | contig 12764 bp, 12 predicted proteins | sample MGYA00241180_ERZ501218 | MGnify/ENA primary metagenome ERZ501218 (study PRJEB25962, sample SAMEA2042436) | human gut metagenome | biome: human gut; feature: human-associated habitat; material: faeces... | reverse complement strand
CAATAATATAACTAGTTTATAACATAAAATATGAAGTATGTCTAGAAATGTATAAAAAAATTTTATAAAATTAAAAAAAAGTATTGCATTTTTTTTATTTATTGATATAATTAATTTATGTATGAGAACATAAGGAGGAAATTATGAAAAAGTCTAAAAAAATATTTTTAAGAGTGCTACCTGTTTTGATGTTAGCTGTTATGCTGATTTCGTCTAACTTCGTTTTTGCTGATAAAGCAGGATTTGAAAACTTTACAGGTGATATGAAAGTAAATGCTGACACATCTGGGAACACTGTTAAGTCAATTGGAGCAGTTTGGGGAATTATTTTAACAGTACTTCAAGTCGCTGCAATAGCTGCTATTGTTTTTGCAGGTGTTAGATACATGTTTGCATCTGCTGATTCAAAGGCAGATATAAAGAAGCAAATGATATGGCTTGTTATAGGTGCTGTATTAGTATTTGGTGCTTCTACAGTTATACAGTTAATTACAAATTTTGCAGGTGACTTAACTCCAAAAAAATAGTTTTAAGTCTTGTGTTATGTATAAAAAAGAAAAAGTCAGTGGTATTAGACTTTTTCTTTTTTTGTTAATGGAGGAAAGATATGAAGAAAATAAAACTAAAAAAAATTTGTATTTCAATTTTTATAGTTGTTGCTATAGTAAATGTTATAAACATATATGGTAATAATATATATGCAAATACAGTTAGTGAAGTTGAAAATAATATAGACGAAGAATCTGGAAATTGCCCTATTTATTATTCAAAGAAAAATAAAAGTAGTGATAAAAAAACAGGAAAAAATGTTAATGATGTAAAAGTAAAAAAGTTAGGAGAATGGTCAAATGTTGGAAAAGTTGATACTTTTACTCCAACTCAAGAAGTGATAGAAAGTGGAAGAGAATCACTAGATGATGATGGTATTGATAGATATAAAAAATTTAATAATGCCTTAAGTAAAATTTTTGGAGTTTTAATTGTCACTTTGCAGGTTGCTTCGATGGCTGGAATAATATTTGCCGGTGTAAGGTACATGTTTGCATCTGCTGATTCAAAAGCTGATTTAAAGAAAGGACTTATTCATTTGGCTATTGGAATGGTAATAGTTTTTGGAGCATCTTCAGTTGTCGGTTTTGTAACAGGAGCTTTTGATGATATTTTTAGAAATCTAATGTAGTTTAAAATTACATTAAAATTACAAAAATATTACAAAAAAATAAAAAAATCTATTTTTTATCAAAAATATAGATTTTTTTTTGATTTATTGATATAATCTAATCTAAGAAAAAAGATAAATGTAAGTTTAAATATAAGGTGATATAAATGAAAAAAAGTAAAATTATAACTTCATGTCTTATGATAATGATAATTTTAAGTGTAATGCCTTTCTTTAATTTTGTTAAGGCCGATGCTCCGAACAATTCTGGAAGTGAGACCGAAACTTTTTGGAAAAGTGCGGGAGACTGGTTTAATGATGTACAAAAAGAAGGCGAAGGAAATGTTTCAGAGAAATCTATTAAAATCGTAAATCAATTTATGGATATAGTAAATTATGTTGGAACAACTCTTATAATAATTGCAACAATGTTTTTAGGAGTTAAGTATATGTTTGGAAGCGTTGAAGGAAAATCTGAAGTTAAAGAAAGTTTAATGACACTTCTTGTAGCTTGTGTATTCTTTTTTGGATGGCAGTATATACGTGATATAATATTAATTGGAACAAGTGGAACTCAATTCTTTTTGGTTAGTAATGCTGACCCTTCATATAAAAATCTTTTTGGAAGATTATTAGGTGTCGTTATGATGATAGTAAAAGTTGCAGCAATTGTTGGCGTTATATATGTTGGAGTAAGATATATATTTAGTGGAGCTACTGGAAAGGCAGAATTAAAAGGTAAATCAGCATATTTTGTAATAGGAATTATATTAACGTTTTCGTCAGTTACAGTCCTTGACGTATTTGCAAAAGCCTTACAAGATCTATTGGCATAAATAAACAAAGGAGGAATTTTTATGGGAAAATCGTATTTTGTACCTCGTAGTGCAAAAGGTGAGTCAAGAATATTATATATTTTTACAATAAAGTCTTTTGCTTTTACGGTATCTATTGGATTAATAGGAGCTTTGGTATGGTACATAATGTCAAGTATTTTTGATGGATTTCCACTTGTTGCTGGACTTGTTATAACTGGAATTTTTGGTGGAATACGGATATATTATTGGTGCTTTAAAAATACCCGATTCAAAATTTATGGGACCATTTAGAAAAGCAGGTGGAGAATATTTAAGTGATATAATTTTTAGAGCTATAACTTTTAAGAAAAGGAAAAAAATATATCTGTACAATTTAAAAAGAGGAGGAAAATAGTATGGGAACTTTGGTTGTACCTATTGTTATGTTAGTTATACTAGGAGTGTTTGGAATTGTTTTTTTTGTAGTGGTAAAAAAACAAAATGAAGGAATTGATTCTAAAAGTGGTAAAAGTTCAACAAGTGGTAAAGAATCATCTTCAAAAGAAAAAAAACATGAAGTAAAAAAAGAAGATGTTTTTGATTTTATGGAATTTGATGAAATATCAGACAACATGATCATACAAAATAAAGGAACAAGATATACTATGATGATACAATGTAAAGGTATTAATTATGACTTAATGTCTGATGTTGAACAATTATCTGTTGAAGAAGGTTTTATAACATTTTTAAATACCTTAACATCACCAATTCAGTTATATGTTCAAGCTCAAAATCTTGATCTTAAGGGAACAATTAAGGTATATAAACAACATGTTGATAAAATAAAAGAAGAGTTTGAAAATGTTAACCAAGAGTATAACAGAGTAAATGAAGCATTTGATTCTACAAAGGATGAAATTAGTAAAATTGAAAAAGAAAGAAATAAAACTTTAAATGTATATGAGTATGCAAGTGATATTGTTAATTATGTTGAAAGAATAAGCTTAAATAAGAGCTTGTTGCAAAGAACATTTTTTGTATTAGTGTCATATAATTCTTCAGAAATAAATGCTATAGATAGATTTACAAAGGAAGAAGTAAGAAATATTTGCTATAATGAACTTGTAACACGTGCGCAGTCCATAATTAACGGACTTGCCGGTTGTTCTGTTGCTGGAAGAATTTTAAACTCAAATGAAATTGCAGATGTATTGTACACAGCATATAATAGAGACGATAAAGGACTTATGAGCGTTAAGGAAGCTCTTGATTCAGGATTTTACAGATTATATTCAACTAGCGAAGATATTTTCCTAAAGAAACAAAAAAAATTACAAGAAGAAATAGATAACGAAGCTAGAATTAAGGCTCTTGAAACATTAAAGGAATCTATTAAAGAAGGAGAATATATTTCTCCAAGAATTAAACAGCTTGATATTGAAGAGCAAATAAGTAAAAAGGCTAGTGAAATTGTTAGACGTGAAAATGTACCTGTGGATATAAAAGAAAAAGCTAATGAGAAATTAATTCAAGAATTTAGAAAAACTAAAAAAGACATATTAGAAAAAGCTGGCGCAGAGTACCAAGAATTAACAGAAACTCTTGGTGTTGATGTTGGACTTGATGAAGATAAAAAGGATAACGAAAATACGAATGCTAATGAACAAAAAAATAATATTTCAAGCGAATCTAATGTTGCAAATGAAAATATTGAAGATTCAAAAATAAAAACGGATGCTAAAAATGCTGATGAATCCTCAAAAAACAATTTAAACGTTGAAGAAAAGTCTGAAGAAGATACTGTACATGAACAAAGACCTATAGTACAAAAAATAAAAGTTGATGAAAGTAATTTTGAATATAATAGAAATTTAGATAACAAGAGCGATAATGACTTTGATATCAACTTATCAGATGGATTCGATGATAGAATGGGGTCATCTAGCTTGGACGATGCGACAAATTCATCTGAAAATGATTCTATAATATAGTGGTTAGGAGGATTTTGATATATGGGAAAAAATAAAGAAAAGAAAGAAAAAAAGGAAAAGAAAACAAAATTAAAAAAAGGCCAAGTTGATACTCAACAACCACAGGATGAACTTATTAAAGCAAATGAAAATTTACCAAATAGTCTTGAACTTAACAAGTCAACACTAAAAGACTTACTTGCTCCTTCTGGAATAGATGCATCACATTATGATTATTTAGAAATTTTTTCTAAAATTTCAAGATTTGCAAGAAGTTTCTATTTGACAACTATACCAAGACAAGCAACATTTCCATATTTCTTATCTGGTATATATGAATTTGGTGATATAAATGCTTCAGTATATATCACTCCTATATCTGAAACAACATCTCAAAATCAACTTAATAAGCAAATTGTTGAATTACAATCTGAAAGATATGTTGCACATGACAGAGGAGATATAAACAGAGAGTCTGTATTATCAACAAAACAAGCGGAGGCTGAAGCGCTAAGAGATCAGATTGCTGCAGGATATAATAAATTATTTGATGCAACAATTTTATGTACTTTGTTTGCATATAACAAAAATGAACTTGATAAATTATCTGAATTACTTGCAATGGAAGCTTCCAAAAATTTATTAGGCCTAAAAGCTGCATGGGCTCTTCAAGAAGAAGCATTTCAGTCAAATTTACCACTTAATAATAATAAAATGTCAAGAAAGCATACATTTGATAGAGGTTCTATGGCTACGGTTTTTCCATTTGTTAATGCTGAAGCTGGTCATAATATGGGAGTTCCAATAGGAATTAACAAACAAACAGGACTTCCTATAATATTTGATAATTTTAGTAGTACTTTAACAAACTATAATATGATTATATTTGGTAAGTCTGGTGCAGGTAAATCAGTTACAATAAAAACTATTATGGCAAGATCTGCAATCCTTATGGGAGTTGAGAACCTAGTACTAGACGCTGAAGGAGAGTATGTAGTTGTTGCAGAAGCTTTACGTGGAATTAATGTTAATATTGGTCCAAAGAGTAGTACAATAATAAATATTTTTGATATTGAAACAGAAATTGTAAAAGATGAAATTACAGGAAAAGAGAGATATGCTTTAAATGTAGAAAATAAGGTTGAAGACGTAACTCAGGCCCTTTTAACAATGGCACGTGGTGCTACAAAGTCTGAAGAGGTTAACGAACTTACAAAACAAATAATTGCAGAAATTGTTGCAGAAGAATATGCCGATAAAGGTATAACAAGTGATCCAAGTTCATTGTATACAGGTTCTGTAATTGATATGGAAGATGGAGATACAACTAAAAAGAAAAAAGATATGCCTACAGTTAGTTCTTGGTATGAAAGATTAGAAAAGAAAGCAGAAGAAAATACAAATACTACATATCAATATCATTATGACTATTTAATAAAGGTTATGAAACAATTTTGTAAGAAATTTGATGGTCAAATGGCATATTTTGATGGTCAATCAACATTTGAATTACTAGATGATTGTCCTTTCATTAATATAAATATATCTGAACTTGAAGAAAGATTTGCAAGACCACTTGCACAACAAATTCTTTTATCTTGGATTTGGGAAAAGTATGTTAAGAAAAATAGTGAGGATAAAAATAGGGCAAAAAGTAAGAGAGTTTTAATAGATGAGGCTTGGATGCTTTTACCATATCCTGAAGCTGTTGATTTCTTAAATACTATGTCAAGACGTGCAAGAAAAAGAAATGTTTCTCTTACAGTTGTATCACAGAAATTCCAAGATTTCTATGAAAACAAAAGCGTACAAGTTGTTTTAACATCCGCAGATACTAAGTTATTCCTTGCACAAGATAAATCTGAAATTTCTTATTTAAAAGAAGTATTTAAACTTAGTGAAGGTGAGGAAAATTTCCTTCTTACTTGTCAAAGAGGTGAAGGCTTAATAAAAATAGGATATGATTCTGCTATTATGGCTATAAAACCTACACAAAGGGAATTTGAATTTGTTGAAACAAACTTAAACAGAGTTGTTGAAAATTTAAAAAAGAAAAGAATAGAATAGACTAACATTAAAAGTTAGTCTATCTAGAATAAGGTGATTAAATGAAGAAAAAAACATATAAAATCATAATTTGTATAAGTCTTGTTGTAATGTTATTTACTAATTTTACATCTGTATTTGGAGCAATTAATGAGTCATATAGCAAAAACACAAAAGTTACTGAAACATCACTTGAATCTAAAATTAAGGATTCAGTTCTTTTAGATGTTTTAGCTAATATGATAAATGCCATTGCTTCACTTGCAGAAAGTTTAATAGGAGGAATTTTTAGTGTATTAACTGGAGATAATATATTTCCATGGGCTGATAGAATAATATTTAATAGTATAGGATTTCTTGATATTAATTTTTTAAATCCTGCAGATTCATCACTATTTGGTGAATCAAATGATCCATCTATACTTGGAAAGGTCGTTAAACGCGTATATTCAACAATTTTTTCTCTTGCTGTACTTTTCTTAGGTGTTGCTGTTGGTGTAATGGCTATACGTTTAGCAATTTCAAGTATTGCGGCTGAAAAAGCAAAATATAAACAGGCAATTGTAAATTGGGCAACCTGTATAGTAATGTTATTTTTAATGCATTATATTCTTGCATTTGTATTTTGGGTTAATGAGCAAATGGTTGAAATTGCAAGTAATATATTAATTTCAACTATTGAAAAAGAAGGTTTGGGAAGTGTTAACTTTCAGGAAGCTTTAAATAGTGTTTTATCACCTGAGGAAAGAGTAAAAAAATTTGTAGAAGCAAATGCCCAGGATAAACAAGATAAATTGAAACCATATAAAGCTACTTTTGATGCTAATCCAGAAATTACATCAAATCTACTTATGAATTCAGAATATTGTCCACCCGCTTCAAATTTAAGTAAAAATGCAGTTGGAAGATTATTTAATGTTGCATTAGAGGATTCAACTGGGGGCTTTTGGAAATTTGTAGGTGACAAAGATGACTATATGCTTGAATTTTCATCGCCAGTACTTCAATATGATGTTGAAGATGCGGTTAGTATAAGTAAGAAGGATGCAGCTACGTATCAAAAAGAAAGCAACAATGGAAAAATTTCCGCTACACACGGAACTATTTTTCCAAATACTACTAAAGGTCGAGAGGCATTTAAAGCAAGTGATGATTATAAAAAAACATTAGCGTGGTATGTTACATTAATAGGAAATCATACCACAAATCCTCTAAGAGCAGATGGTACGTCTGCTAATTGGAATAAATTAAAGGATTTTCAAGATTCAAAACGTAATTTGAAATTTGAAAAAGTTAATTATCTTCCATCAAGTGAAGGAGGATATTTTTCATTGCTTTCTATGAGTGAGCAAGGAGATTTTAATAAAAGATTAAAGGAAAAATCTAATAATCGTATTACTATTCCAATAAATGGTAGTGTTGATGATTGCTTTAATGAAGTTTATAATGCTTGTACTGTTCAACAGCTTGAAGAAATATTAGGAAGTAGTATTGTTAATTATGCAATTAAATATAGGCTAAAAGTAGATCAAGCTATAATTGGTGCTGCAAGTAATAAAACTGCTGTTACTTCATCTGCAAATGATATAATAGCTAATTTAGGATCTTTCTTTAAACAATCAGCATATGTATATACAACTGAAACAAAAACAACTGATGAAGGTGGAGATGAAACAACAATAACTGGATGGAGGGCATCAAAACTTTCTGTTACAGGGGCTTTGTTATATGGAATATTTATTTTTCAGTCATGTATGTATTTAATTATGTATGTAAAAAGATTATTTTATGTTATAATGCTTTCAATGTTTGGCCCAATAGTTGTTATATATGACTTCTTTATGAAGTCCGCAAGTTAGGAGGTAAGAAAAAATGCAAAAGGGAGTTTTTACAACATGGATAAAAGAATTGTGTGCTTTGGTATTTGTACAAACAATACAAGCTTTTATTCTTGCAATCGTACTTAGTATTATTTTAACTTTTATAAAAGATAATGGTTCGAAAGTTTCAGAACAAGCTACGGTTCAATCACTTGGTGTTTTATGCATTATTTTGCTTACTTCTTTAACTAAGATGGAGCAAATAACTAAGAAAATATTTGGACTTGATAGTGGATTACTACAAAATAAACCACCTCACGGTTTAATGGCTTCGTATATGGCGTTAAAAGCAGCAGGAAGAATTTTTAACAATATTCCAAAAATGGCTGGTGGTATAGGAAATATAATTGGTGCAGGAACTGATAAAAAGAAGGCAAATGCCAAAATGTTAACAAGGTTAAATAAAAAAGGAATTGACAAAAATGGTAACCCAATTGGAAGTTCTCCACAGATTAATGCACCAACTGGAGAAAATAATTTGCTAGAAGGAAATGAATATTACGAAAAAGCAAAGCAGGCAAAGAAAAATGGAGATATGGCTGGATACAGAGAAAATATGGGTATTCAAGCTGGAATTAATAAAGCAAAAAAAGCAATGGCACAAAATGCTACTGTTCCATCTAGATTGAATAAATCAGCTGCTGTTGGAATGGATATTTCGGTTCCAAATTCAAGACCACAATTTGAAAAAGATGCAGAAAAAATTATGGATGCATATGATGATGAAATTGCTAAAGCTAAAGAAAAAAGAAGACAAGGAATTCAGAAGATTGTTTCTGGTGCTGCTGAAACAGTAGGAGCTGGTATTGGAGGAATGGCAGGTCTTTCTATAGGAGGCATTTCTGGACTTGCAACAGGTGACTTAGATCAAGTTCCTAAAGCTATGGCCTATGGTATAGGAGCTGGAGATGCTTTAGGTGAAAATTTGACAAAGGCAGTGTCAACTGTTGCTCAAGGTGCTAAGGCAAGAGCAAATGCAAATAGTAATTTAGATAAACAGTTATCTCAAATGGAAAATACACTTAAAATACAGAATAGTAAAAGAGAAAGTCAAGCAAAACGAACAAGAGCTATTATGCAAAAAATGGATAAAAATTCTCAAGTTTAAAAGGGAGGATATATACATATACTGTATTGTTTGTAATACAATACAGTATATGTATAAAAAATAATTATGAAGTTAGTAGATATAAAAGGTAATATAAATCCGAAACAAAGATTGATATTAATAATTACTATATTATTGTTGTTAATTGTTACTTTTGGAATATTAAAAAGTGTTACAAAAAAAACTGAAGGAATAGATTATAAAAATACAAACATAGACGATTTAATTATTGAATCGACTTCGAATAATGATAGGGATGTGTATTGGAATTTGAACGAAATAGTATATAAGTTTATAAATACGTATCAGTCTAAGTTTACAAAGGAAGTTAAAGATGTAGAGTATTATTATAATGCATTAGATCCAAATTATAGAAAGTATCTTGGAAAAGGAAAATATTTGGATAAAGCCAATAATCTTATAACAAAAGTTATTGGTGAAGAAAAAGATGTTTTTACGTTGATCCCTGAACCATTGATAACTTCAGTATATAAAATGGATAACTATGATAATGCATATATTTGTCAATTATCAACACAAAATGAAAGTGATAATGCATATATCGGAATAATACTTGATACTGAAAATAAAAAATATAATATTTTTTATATAGATTAAGGAGTAATTATATATGGATACTAATAAAAAAACATTTAATTTTACTTTACTTTTTATAATAGCCTATGCTGTACTTGCTGTTTTGGTTATAATATATATATGGTGGCCAAAGGGTAATGATTCAATTGTTTCAAATTCTAAATTTACTTATGAGGACATTGATGAAAAAGAGAAAGCTATAGATATATATAAAACTAAAATAATTTCTCTTTTAGCTGAAAAAGATTTAAATCAATTATATCAGAAATTAAATGAAGAATATAAATCAGAAAAGAATATAACTGAAAAGAATTACCAAGCTTTTTTAGAAGAAGCAGGATTTATATCAAATAATGGTATTTCAGTTGGTGAATGTACAGTTAATATTCAAAAAGCAGATGTTTATGTATATAGATTTAATTATACTTGTAATAATGTTTCAAAATACGTTAATGTAATTGAAACAAAACCATACGAATATACATTATCTTTTGAACAAAATTCAATACCAATAGTTAATAATACATATACAGAGACAAATGAAGGGACAATTTCAAGTAGTACGAAAACAACAATAATTGATAATATAAAATATGAAGTCACAAAAACAATACTTAGAGAAAATGGAATTACATATACTTTAAAAATAACTAATAATAGTGATAAAAATGTTGAATATAATTTTGATAATATAACTAATGTTACCGCAATAATGAGTGATGGTAAGAGAGCAAATATGGGTGGAGCAGTTATATCTGCTGATGAAGATATTCTTACACCAGGAAGTTCATTAGAAAAAGAGCTATTTTTTGCGATTAGTAGTCAAGATCAAAACAAGATAAAAACAATTAGACTTCAACAAGTTAAAATCGGTGATGAAAGAAAAACAGTATCAATTGATACTTAATTTTAAGGGGAAATAATTTATATGGAAAAATCTGTAAAAAAAGATGGAGCACGTAAAAGTGCTCCTAATAAAAAAAAATATTCATTAGAACAATTAGAAGAAATAAAACAAAAGCAACAAGTTGTTGATATATATGTAACAGATATTGATGAAAGTTTAAATATGATTGGAATAATTGGAAAAAATATAAAAGCAATTATTCCCAGAGAAGAGTCTTCAAGCATAGTTGGAGATGATGGTTTAGTTGAAGAAAAACATATAATTAACAAAAAAGGAAAAATTTTACATGTATGCATAAAGGAAATAATAAAGAATGAAAATGATATTGAGTTAATTGTATCTAAAAAAATATTAGAGTTAAAGGTTAGAAAATGGATGTATATGCATTTGAAACCTGGAATGAAATTAAAAGGTGTAGTTGTAAGTACTAATGATTATGCAGCTTTTGTAGATGTTGGAGGAGGAGTAACCGGTATATTAAAACTAGAAAACATATCTGACATATTAATTCAAAATGCCTCTGATATTTTACATGTTGGACAAAGAATAAATGTTGTCGTAAAAAAATATGACAGGGATACAGGAAGAATTGAACTATCATATAAAGAATTGCAGGGAACATTCGAGGAAAATATTTCCAAATTTAAAGAAGGAGATATAATAGATGGCGTTGTAAGAAACAGAATAAAATCCGGAATATTTGTAGAAATTGCACCAAACGTTGTTGGACTTGCTGAACATGTAAATGGAATAGAATATGGCCAAAAAGTCTTAGTAAGTATTAAACGTATAATACCAGAAAAGAAAAAGGTAAAATTGGTAATAATTGGATAAATAATAATTACCATATATTAAAAATATTTTTATTATTTAAACTTATAGTTATCATTTATGATTCATTTTAGTAAATTTTATACATTACGAAAGGAATGAGATGAATTATGAAAAATAGGAAAAATAAATTAATTTTATCAATAATATTTATTCTTATTTTAATAATAATTGGATATATTATTTATACATTAATTAGTAATAAGCAATCTCAAAATATAACATTTTATACAGTTGGAGGAAATAAAGAAAATGGACTTGTAATATCTGATTGCAAAGAAGATCTAGAAAAAGGAACTGACTACGAAACTCTTAAAAATTTAAAAGGAAATCAATTTGTATGGATTCCTGTTGAAAATGTAGTTGCAAATTCTTATGATGAAGCAAATGAAATGGTAGAAAATGACAAATATCCTCTTGTTGTTAAAGATGGAGATAATTATAAAACTTTAATATATTATTTTGATGGAAAAGAAAAAAAAATAACTTTAAGTCATACTCCATTTGATATTACAGAAGAACCTCAATCAGGAAATTCGGATGAACAAGAAAGATTCAAATCTATGGTAGAATACTTGATAAAATATAAAGGGTTTTATATATCAAGATTTGAGGTAGGAAATATAACAGGCTTAAATGATAAAAAAGCTGTTTCTAAATACGGTGAAAACCAAATTGCTGAAAATACTTGGAATAATATGTTTTCAATTTGTAGTAACATGTACCAATTTGAAAATGTTAAAACAGAAATGATGTGGGGATGTCAATGGAATGCAATTTTAATTTGGTTTTATTCTAATGAAAGCACAAAAAATTACGCGTTTTCATTGGAACAAAAAGGAAATTTTTCAGGGAAATTAAATTATACTGGTGAAAATTCAAATTATTGCATTAATAATATTTATGATATTTTTGGAAATGTAGCAGAATGGACACAATTAAGTTTAGGGCAAAAGTATAAATATGCTGTTGGTTCAAGCTATGAAAATAAAGATTCTAATTATGTTTATGAAGGAAATTTTACATATGATCCTGACAATTCTTATAAATTTATTGGAACGAGAGCTGTTTTATATCTATATGAGTAATTGATATATTTTTTTAGAATTTATTATAGATATTTATTGGTGTAAATAAAAAATTAATTCAATATATAAAAAGATATAGTTAAACATAAAATATTGTTAAATATATTTTGTGTTATCATTTTTGAGATTAGTTATTAAACTGCAATTTTTTTTTAATATTTATGTTTCTAATTTTTTACGAGTTTTAATATTTAAAATGCTGAAGCTGCTAAGTTTGTGTATTTGAAATTTTAAATATTTTTAAACATCATAGATTATAAATCGCTATATAAAATACAATTTAGTATGGAAAATCCATCTGATGGAGATGACTATTATAAGAATTTACCTATATCTTTACGAAATGAGAAAATATTAGAAGCATAAAAAATACTGTGG
>ENA-OOSD01000080-OOSD01000080.1-human-gut-metagenome-genome-assembly--contig:-NODE-80-length-13387-cov-2.518452_pt1 | contig 13387 bp, 12 predicted proteins | sample MGYA00241180_ERZ501218 | MGnify/ENA primary metagenome ERZ501218 (study PRJEB25962, sample SAMEA2042436) | human gut metagenome | biome: human gut; feature: human-associated habitat; material: faeces... | reverse complement strand
TGCGGGAAGTGAATAGCTTGCATAGCAAGGTGTTCGCTTCCCGCAAGTTCACAAAGGGGTAGCTGCCGCAAGGCAGCGTAGGGGAAGTGTAGCTTCCCCTGTCCCCCCCTCCCCGGCGGTCTGCCATGCTGTCACTGTTGAGGGATAAGCCCCCGGCGCGTGACATACTCCGTTGCAAAACGGCGGTGTTCCGCTTCCTTTTCCCGCCAATACTCCCATAATGCAGCGTCGGCGGCTTCCGCAACATTCATTAAAAACCGTTCAAGCTGCTTTTGTTTTTCCTCTGCGCTACGTTTCCTCATGGTCTGCGTCCTCCTGTAAGTCTGCTGCGTCAATCTCGTAATAGTCAAAAACCTCGTCGGGCTTGACAATGGCGGGGCGGCGTTTAAGGTGCTTTTCCATGTCAAAGGCGTTCTTCGGGTCTGCGTCGGATAGGTACTTGTATTTCGGGTGTTTCGTTATGTCGAATTTGTCCGAAAAGAACGGGCGCACCCCGCGTAGCTGCAAGATACATTTCCCTCCGTCCATGACTGCGATTTCATCTTCCGTCATAAGCTGCTTTCCCAATTTCTGATAGTTCAGCCCATGCGAAAGCTCCCGCCCCCTTGTTTCGGAAGTGTTGAAGCTGTCTATCGTTTCCTTGCCTAAAATCTCCGATATTTCTTTGAGCGTGGTTTTTTCCTTGCCGCCCAAGAAAAGCGTGGTGTCGCAGTTGCCGACTATGGTATCGGCGTTGTCCTTGTAGATTGCCTTTAGCTGTGACTGGCTCTGCAAGATGATTGACGCGGAGATTTCCCGGCTCCGTATGGTTGCGATTAGTTTCTCAAATTTGGGGATTTGCCCGATATTCGCAAATTCATCAAGTAAGCACCGTACATGGACGGGAAGCCGCCCGCCGTATTCATCATCTGCTTTGTCGCACAAGAGGTTGAATAGCTGTGTGTAGAGAATACTCACGACAAAGTTAAAGGTGTCGTCGGTGTCGCTGATAATCACGAAAAGGGCGGTCTTTCTGTCACCTATGGTGTCAAGCTCCATTTCGTCGGTTTCCATAAGCTCCCGCAGCTCCTTAATGTCGAATGGGGCTAACCTCGCGCCGCATGAGATAAGTATGCTTTTTGCGGTCTTGCCCGCCGCCAGTTTGTATTTTTTGTACTGCTTGACTGCAAAATGTTCCGGGTCTTTTTCTTCCAGACGTTCAAACATGAGGTCAACCGGGTTCTGGAAATCCTCGTCGTCCTCGCGGGCTTCCGACGCATTTATCATTTCAAGCAGCGTCGTGAAGTTCTTCTCGTCCTCCGGGGCTTCATACCAGATATAGCCGATTAGTGCGGTGTAGTAGAGCTTTTCCGCTTTCACCCAGAAATCCTCGCCGGATTTTTCCCCGTCGCCTTTGGTGTTGGCGATAATGGTATTGACTAACTTCAAAATGTCCTTTTCGCTCCGCAGATAGGCAAAGGGATTGTATTTCATGGATTTTTTGAAGTTAATCGTATTTAGCACTTTGATACGGTATTTGTACCGCTGCAACATTTTCCCGGTTTCCAAAATCAGTGTTCCTTTCGGGTCAGTGACGATATACGACGTTGGAAAATCCTTTGACGTACATTGCATGAGCGACGGTTTCACAAAGAACCGGGTCTTGCCGCTGCCGGAACCGCCGATTACAAGAATATTTTTGTTTCTTGCGTATTTCGGCTGCTTCGGGCGGCTGTTCATGGTCAGGAACTCCGTCTGCGTCAGAATGACGTTGTTGGAGAACTCCGGGTCCATGTACGGCTTGATGTCCTTTTCGTTTCCCCAGCGGGCAGATCCGTATTCTTCGCCCTGCCGTAACTTCTTGCGATTCTTGCCTTTGACGTAGACCGCCAACTTGAGCAGCGCACCGGCAATCAGACCGATGAGCAGATCGACGGGCTGAAAGCTGGGCAGCGGATTTGCGAAGGCTGTGCCGAACACGGCAAAACCGTTTGTCAGCTTGTCGATGAACTCTGTGCCGGGTGCGAGACGGAACACGGCGGCGATCTTATCTGCAAAGTAGAAGGCGAAGATATACGGAAGGTTCAGAAGAACGAGCTTCTTCACATCGGGTTTGTTCACAGCTCCACACCCCGATCCTTGGTTTTGACCTTGACCTTCTCCTTGTGCTGCGCCTTGCTCTGAGCTTTCTCCTGATCCAGCTTGTGCCGGATGGACGGCTGTTCCTTCTGCTTGACCGTCTTGGCGGAGAACTCCTTGAAGGCGGCGGTCATGACATCAACGTCCCGTCCCTTGAAGAAGACAAGATAGCTGGGCGGCTCAACGGAAACGTCCTTCTTGAGCGCAAAGTCCAGACCGTATTTGCTGGCAGTCCGCTCAAAGGACTTGATGTTGCCGTCCGTCACTTCGATGTTGGAGATGGCGGCGTTCTGGCTCATCAGATGCTTGATGGACTGCTTGCCGCGATAGGCTTTGGGCTGCTGCATCTGCTTCTGTGCCTTCTCAATTTCCTGAACGAACTTGTCCAGCGCCTTTTTCAGTACCTCGGCAGAGATTTTGCCGCCCTTGATCATGATTGCAACAACTTTGGTGTTGACTTCATCCTGCATTGCAGTGATACCTCCTTTCCTTGGAATGATTGTGGGAATGCTGCATCAGCTAAGGCGGCACAATCCGGCGATAGATGATTTTCATTTGCAATGTCCTCCTTTCCGAGCATTGCTCAAATTGACGCCATTAAAGAGTGTCTTCACAAAGGCTATAATCGTAGGTCTTGGGCTTCTTTGACTCTGCTGATCTGTCCTGCCCGTAGAAATCATGGTTGACGAGGGCGGAATAGTAATTGTCTATCGTAGCCGGTGCGTTATAGAGTGCCGTCAGCATATAGGCTCTGATGTTCCGAATATCCGATGGACTTTTCCGCATTGCGTCGAAGACATAATCAATATGGCTACTGTTCAGCTTCAAGAGACGAGATTTGACTACCTCCTTCGGCATATCTGCATTGTTGACACGGAGCGTTGGACTTGTAGAACAGATGGCATCCAGCATGACTTCGATAATTTCATTCACGCGGTCAATGTCATACCGGCTGTCCTGAGATAAAATATCTACCTCCAAGTTTTCACGAATAATTTCTTCATAACGCTCTCTTTCATCCATCGCATCCATCCCATCAGGATTGATAGATTGATATTTACTAAGTGAGTCATTTCTTTTTTTAGGGATTACTTGATTAGTATTTATTTGCGTGGGCTTTTCCGTCATCGGTTCATCCGGTGGCGGCTTAACCGTTGTCGGGTTTTCCGATGACGGTAAATCCGGTGACGGCTTTTCCTTCTGCGGCAGTGCGTAAACCGTGTATTTGTTGCGGGACATTCTCCCGCGCTCGTCTCTGGATTGAACACGAACAACATATCCTTCGTCTTCCAGCTCTTTCATAGCCGTTCTGATACCGTCAATGCCGTCTGTATTCAGCATTGCAAGTCCACGGATGGAATAGTCCCAATCGGGAGGAAGACTGAGCATCTTTGAGAGAAGACCTACTGCCTTGAGAGAAAGATTCCTGTTTCTCAGGTGGTGGTTAAGCATGGTGGTGAAGCCACCGGTATAGGTGTTGACGCTGATCTCACGATCTGCGCCGGTTTTACCTCTCATTGGACATCACCTTCTTTGTGGACTGCTTGGTAATGCAATATGGGCATTCCTCGAATACGCAGGACTGATATTTCCATAGGGGACGATGGAAACGGCAATTCCGGCATTCAGGAAGGATTCCATCGTAGCCGCTGTCATAGTGATCAAAGCCGGGAGTGTCTTTCATCAGAGCTTCAAACGCCACGGCTTTATCGGGTGCATTCATTTTGTACGACCTCCATTTTCAGATTGAAACAAGAAAAGCCCCGGTATTGTTCTGCTATGCGCAGTGCAATACCGGGGCTTCCCGATGATATTCAGTTTTATGCTGCTGCCTCCTTTCACGGTTGCGGTTGCAGCTTACCGCAGTCAAAGAGCTTTGCTCACTTTTTGCTCGTGAAAGTTGGACAAAATCAGCGAAACACCAGTGTTTTCAAGGCTTTCTGACCTTGCCCCTATTATAACCTAATCGTCGATTCGACAAACGATGACAGTGTTTGACAAAGATTTAGTCCTTCCGAGACAGGATAGGTCTTTCACCACAATAACCACTGCACAGGCATAGACAGGAGTGACCCTCATTACTGCTGAGGGTCAGGGTAGAAAAACCCTCATTTGAAATGAGGATAACACGATTATGGAGGAAATCAGCCATGCCAACACTTGAATGGATTGGAAAGAGCAAGGTTATCAATCATCATCAGGAAGTTCCGTTCCGGGTGTTGGAGCGCAAGTATAGCTTTGACGAAAACGGGGAGCATAGCGAGGACAACGGCAGCGACAACATGATTATCCGGGGTGACAACCTTGAAGCCCTGAAAGCCCTGCTGCCCCGGTATGAGGGGCGCGTCAAGTGCATCTACATCGATCCGCCCTACAACACCGGCAACGAGGGCTGGGTGTACAACGATAATGTCAATGACCCCAAGATAAAAAAGTGGCTGGGCGAAGTGGTTGGCAAAGAGGGCGAGGACCTTTCCCGGCACGACAAGTGGCTGTGCATGATGTACCCGCGCTTGAAGCTGCTGCAAAAGCTGCTGGCGGACGATGGTGTTATTTTCATCAGCATTGATGACAGAGAGCAAGTATTACTACGGATGATATGTAACGAAATTTTTGGTGAAAATAATTTCTTGGCACAATTTGTTTGGCAAAAACGCACCTCTCCCGATATGCGTAAATTGGTAAGTACCGCCCACGAATATGTATGCGCGTATTGTAAAGACATCTCTTATCTCCCTAACGCAATAAGCAAAGTTGCATTAAGCGAAGAAGATGCCGAGAATTATAAAAATCCAGATAATGACCCCCGTGGTCCGTGGGCATCGAGCGATTTTACAGCGCAGGGTTTTCGTCCGAACCAGATGTATGAAATTATTACACCAGGCGGAGCGAGATATACTCCCCCAGAAGGTCGTTGTTGGAAAAACGTGGAGAGTGAGTTTATCAAGCAACGTGATGAAGGACGAATGTGGTTTGGAGCTGACGGAAAGGGCATACCGCGTCGAAAGACCTACTTATCTGAACGGGAGGGTAAAAACGTTTGGACTTGGTGGGATAACAAGGGCGTCGGGCATTCGCAGGAAGCTACAAAAGAGATTGGAAAAATCTTCGGTACGCCAACAGCTTTTGACTATCCAAAACCTGTTCGATTGATACAGCGTATAATTCAAATTGCTACAAGAAAAGACTCGATTGTACTTGATTCTTTCGCTGGGTCTGGTACAACAGCGCAAGCGGTTCTTAACATGAATAAGCATGATGGTGGATGCAGAAGAATCATCCTTGTTGAAATGGGAGACTATGCTGACAGCATCACCGCCGAACGCGTCAAGCGTGTTATCAATGGCTACGGCGAGGGCAAGAATGCCGTGGCGGGTACGGGCGGCAATTTCAGCTTTTATGACTTGGGCGAACCGCTGCTTGTGGGCGATTGCCTGAATGAAGCGGTTGCCCCAGAGAAAATCCGGGAATACATCTGGTTCATGGAAACCAAGCAGCCCTACGCCCCACCTATCGGCGACAATCCGTATTACCTCGGCAAGCACAACAGCACAGGCTATTACTTCTACTACGAGCCGCAGCGCGTGACGGTACTGGATTATGCGTTTCTCTCCACCATTACGGAAAAAGCTGATGGGACGGTGATCTACGCCGACCGCTGCTCTATCAGCGAGGATAAGCTGGCAAAAATGGGCATCACATTTAAGAAAATTCCGCGCGATATTAGCAGACTGTAAGGGGGTGTTCGCTGTATGGAACTGAAATCATATCAGAAAAAGGTTATAGCGGACCTGACCCGCTATCTGGAACTGCTGAACGAAACAAAGAGTGACGCAGCGGCGTTTCGCCTGTTTTGGCAGGAAAAATCAGCCCCGACTTTAGGGCTATACCAAAACGTTATACCCGGTGTTCCAAACCTCTGCTTCAAGGTGCCGACAGGCGGCGGCAAGACCTTTATTGCCTGCAACGCCGTTCGTCCTATCTTTGACGCGCTCCCCGCTACCAAGACAAAGGCGGTCGTGTGGCTTGTTCCATCGGACGCGATTCTGACGCAGACGGCGAAAGCCCTGAAAGACACATCCCACCCCTACCGTCAGAAGATTGACGTGGATTTCGGCGGGCGTGTGGAGGTTTACACAAAGCAGGAGCTTTTGAACGGTCAGAACTTCAACCCCACCGCCGTAACGGAGCAGTTGTCGGTTATGGTGCTGTCCTACGATTCGTTCCGTGGGCGCGGCAAGGAGGTCTTGAAAGCCTATCAGGAGAACAGCAATCTTGCCGCGTTTGCAAAAGTGCTGGGCAAGCCCGATAGCCCCATTGAAAAAGCGGACGAAACTGCCCTGTTCCAGATTATCAACCAGCTTAACCCGCTTGTCATCGTGGACGAGAGCCACCATGCCCGGTCGGAATTGAGCCTTGAAATGCTGGAAAACTTCAATCCCTGCTTTGTGCTGGATTTGACCGCCACGCCGAAAAAGGAGAGCAATATCATCGCCTATGTGGACGCGGTGCAGCTGAAAAACGAACACATGGTAAAGCTGCCCGTGATCGTCTATAACCGGGACAGCCAATCCGAGGTACTGATTGACGCGATCGACCTGCGGAACAAACTGGAAGAAATCGCAAGCGCGGAGTACGCCAAGACGGGGAAATATATCCGCCCTATCGCGCTGTTTCAGGCACAGCCGAAAGGCAAGGAGGACGCGACCACCTTTGAAAAACTGCGGGACAAACTGGTGGACGCCGGGATTCCCGCCGAGCAAATTGCCATTCGTACCGCTGATGTGAACGAACTGAAAAATGTGGAGTTGATGTCCCTAAGCTGTCCGATTCGATACATTATCACGGTCAATGCGCTGAAAGAGGGCTGGGATTGCCCCTTTGCCTATATCCTTGCGTCTCTTGCCAATAAGACAAGTCAGGTTGACGTGGAGCAGATTTTAGGACGGATTCTCCGTCTGCCCCATACGAGCCAGCACACACAGAGCGCACTCAATATGTCCTATGTGCTGACTTCTTCCAACGACTTCAACAATACTGTGGCGCATATAGTCAAGGGCTTGAACAGCGCAGGATTCAGCGATAAGGACTATCGGATCGGTGAGTCCGCAAAACCGCAGGTTCCCGAACAGCCAGCAGAACAAATCACGCTGCCTGATCAACAAGGGTGTCCTGAAATGGAACCCCCTTTGGAAACCGCCGAGGACGATTTTTCGGGGCTGGATGGGAAATCTATCGGGGCAGAGTTGGAGCGGCGCAGAGAACAGGCACAAACGCCTGAAACTGCCCCGAAAGCCGACACCATGCTGGACGCTGCCGCAGAGGTCGAAAAGGCATATACAGACGCTATCCAACAGACAGACAATGACCCGATGATGGACAATCTTCCGTGGGAGGTGCGGGATAAAGTGAAATCATTCCAAGTAAACCCGCAGTTCCGGGAGGATATTGAAACGCTGCAAATCCCGCAGTTTTTCCTGAAAGTTGAGCAATCTTTGTTTACGGACGGCTCTTTTGAATTGCTGGACAAGGAAATGCTGGCAGAGGGCTTTACCCTCAAGGGCAAGGCATACGATATTGACTTTGCCGCCGCAGACGATGAAATCCGCGAAATCGACGTGCGGGAGCAGGACGGCGGTTTGCCAAAGGTGTTCAAGATGGAGAGCGCCGAACAGCGGTACTTCAAAGAGTGGTTCAACAATCTGCCGCCGGAAAGCCGAGTACGTCAATGCAAGGAAATGATGTTCAATCAGCTTAACAAGCTGAACATGGTGGACGCCGCCGAACTGAAAGCCTACATAGACCGCATTGTGAGCGATATGGATAAGGCGCAGCTTGCCGCTATGGAGAAAGCCCCGCTGGGCTATGCGGCAAAGATCCGCGCCAAAATTGAAACGCTACTGGAATCCCATTATCGAGAAAACTTTGAAAGGTGGCTGGAAACGGAGCGCATCGTCTGCAAGCCCTATTTCCGTCTGCGCCCCTCTATCCATCCTGCCACATATACCGACATATATGCCCGTTCTCTGTATGCAGCAGAGGACGGTGACATGAACAAACTGGAACAGAAGTTGATTGTAGAGTTGACCGCCCTGCCGAATGTCCGCTGGTGGCACAGAAATATTGCCCGTCAGGGTTTTGCAATCAACGGCTTTATCAAGCACTACCCCGATATTCTGATTATGACCCAGAGCGGCAAGCTCATCTGTGCGGAAACTAAGGGCGAACATCTGAAAAATGATGACAGCCGGGAGAAAATCGCACTCGGTCAAGCGTGGCGCACAGCAGCGGGCAAGAATTTCCGCTATTACATGGTGTTTGAGAATGAGGAAAACCTCTTGCCGGGTGCGGTGAGCATGAGCCAGTTTATCGACACGGTTAAGGCGCTGTAAGGGAGGTGCGTGTTTTGAAACTGCCGTATGAAAACGAACTGTATGAGCTGCGAAAGTGGATAGACTTTACAAACGCAAACTTGCAGATGCAGTTTCTCCACACACCTCAGGAAATTCAGCGCGTCCACCAATGGATCAATGCAATTACGAGAGGAATACAAGCGGACTATCCTTTTTATGCGACTACGCTCCCCTGTGTTGCAAATATACTCTTTCAGCAAAACGAGATGGGTGCTATTTTCCTGAATCCTGCGGCATTTGGCGAGTTGGTAGTAATTGTTCGCCATATCGAAGCAGAACCCGTTGTTGTCCAGTTCTGGTCCGATATTCACCCGCGAATTGTGAATGTCTCCCATGAGTTATATGTAGATGGTCACTACTCAACCGCAGCAGAAAAGGCGGTCAAAGAAGTAGAATCTCGTCTGCGTGAAAAGTTTTTGGAGTTAAAAACCGGCGCAGCAGTTCCCGCGAAGATTGGTGATGTGATTGGCGCACTTATGAGCGAGGACGGCGCTTTCAAATTCTGTGACACAACTACTACCAGCGGCAAGGACTACCGACGCGGAATCCACTCTCTGTTTGAAGGAATCATGGCAGCCTATCGCAACCCTGCGGCTCATGCTAATCTTCAATATGAAAAACGTGAGGCTATGGAGCAAATCATGCTGGCAAGCCAGCTGATGTATGTGTTAGACAAGCCACAATTATAAAGAGACTGATTCAAAGGAGAAGCAGATATGGATAAGATGACTCAGATTTTAGACATTCCCTCCATTAAAAATGATACAAACTTCTGGATGGTAAGAGCTAAGCGAGGCTTTTTCTTTGACGAGTTCATAAGGAATGAGTTTATTGCGATAGGTTGGAACTCAGTGACAAAGGCTATGATTAGTCAAAATCTTACTCGAAGTCAGTCAGACAGATTAAAAGCCTCGATAAAAGCTACATATGATGAAAGTAAGCCCGGAACGTCACTCAATAAGTGTATTCTGAACTCAAAGCGGGAGACATTGCAGTTATTGTAGATAACAACAGGGTTGCTTTTGCATACATTGGAGAGTATTACGAAGAACAATCTCCAACCCTCACAGTCGAATTAGAAAAAGAGGTTCATCAGCAGATCGAAAAGGCAAATCCAAATACTGATACATTTACCTGCCCGTATATTAAACGAAGGAAAATCACACTGATTAAGGTGCTGACTGCTGATGATACAATAAGTCCGTATTTACAGAGTGCTATTGCGAGAAACTGGCATAGTTTAAGTGATTTGAACGAATACGCAGAACTGGTGTTGAGCGGATGCTTCGATACAGTTCTATTTAAGGATAAGCTTACTGTTACTTTTCGTGTAAAGCGAAAAGAAGAAATTAACGTTCTTGACCTCGCTAATTTTGTTCTGTGTGCTGCGCGATTATTATCGGACGATAAGCCGGAAACAGTTCAGGTCAAAACCACTCTTCATTCCCCTGGTGACGTAATTCTTCAAATATGGAATTTTGCACAGGAAAATGCATTTCCTCTTTTAATATGCTATATGGCTATTTTTGGTGGAAAAGCGGGAGATTATGAATTTCATTCTATAATCGGCGTCATCAAAGGAATTATCAATCATAAATATGACGAAGACAAGAAGAAAATCGAACTGAGAAAGCTGTCCGCAGAGGCTGATTTGGCAGAGCAACAGGCATTGAAGCAGAAACTCGAGAATATCGAAACTATGCGAAGACTTCAACTTTCCTCTGTGGACGCTTACGCGGAGCCTCTTGCTACTGCTGCAAAAAATCTTGCAGTTCAGCCAAGTTCTGCGACTATTATAGATATAACAAAAATTCTTAAGTCTCAGCAGGAGGATCAGCCGCCGCAGTAATCTATATAATAGCCGCTCAGTCAATGCTTACACAAACTCTTCAAAATCCGGATTGACATCTGCTCGGATTTTGATTATACTATACTTAACCCGAATTGGAGGTTGAACAGCATGAAACAACTGGGTATGCGCCTTCGCGCATTGCGGGAAGGCATTGGTTTATCCCAATCAAAATTCGCCGATGTGATCGGCTCTACACAGTCCAGCATTAACCGCTATGAGAATGGTCAGGCAACGCCGACTGTCGATCTTCTGCGCAAGTATGCGGACTATTTTGACGTTTCAATGGACTACATCTTCGCCCGCTGCGATAATCCGCACGGCAAGTTGTATGAGGCAAAACCTCCGGTTGACGCGAACAATCCTGAACTGAGGAAGTTTGTTGAGATGTGCTTCGACCCGGAATCACCGATGAACGAAAAGCTGAAAGAAGCAATGCTGAAAATGCTTGGGGAGGCGAAGATATGAGCAATGAATTAACCCATAATCCGGGACAGTTTGATGAAGTCATCCATATCATCGACAACGCCCGCAGCCGCGCCATGAAAGCGGTTAATGCAGAGCTTATTCAGATGTACTGGGAAATCGGTTCTTATGTCAGCGGTAGAGTGAAGAATGGCGGCTGGGGAAAAAGCGTGGTTGCAGATTTTTCCGAATTTCTGCAAGCGCATTATCCGGGGACAAGGGGATTTTCTGCGCAGAACATCTGGCGTATGAAGCAGTTTTATGAGACTTATTGTGACAACGAAAAACTCTCACCACTGGTGAGAGAAATTCCATGGACAAGCAATCTGCTGATTATGACTGGCTGTAAAACCGATGAAGCGCGTGAGTTTTACCTTCGCCTGTGCATTGCAAACCGTTACACAAAACGTGAATTGGATCGTCAGATCGGCAGTATGCTGTATGAGCGGACGATGATCTCTCACGAAAAACATAAGGATTTGCTTGCTGGGAACGGCGGACTTGCGGCTTTGCGCGATTCCTATGTGTTTGAATTTCTTGACCTTGAAGAACCGTACAAGGAAAAGGATTTGCGGCATCAGATTGTCTCGCATCTGAAAGATTTCATTTTAGAGTTTGGACATGATTTCACTTTTGTTGGCGAAGAATACCGCGTTCAGGTTGGCAACACGGATTTCTTCATTGATCTGCTGTTCTATAACCGTGCATTGTCCTGCCTTGTTGCAATCGAATTGAAAATTGATACCTTTCGACCTGAACATCTAGGACAGCTCAATTTTTATTTGGAAGCACTTGACCGTGATGTAAAGAAGCCAAATGAAAATCCGAGCGTTGGTTTAGTCCTCTGTACCGGCAAGGATGATACCGTAGTCGAATACGCGCTCAGCAGGTCTATGTCTCCGACAATGGTCGCAGATTACACATTACATCTGCCTGATAAAGCCATCCTGCAAAGTAAGCTGCGTGAATTGACAGAGCTTGCTTTGGAAAGTGGCGAAGGCAACGAGGGTGATGAAGAATGAACGCTGTTATCTACGCCCGCTATTCCTCAGACAGCCAGCGCGAAGAATCCATTGAAGGTCAGCTCCGCGAGTGCAGGGAATATGCTGAACGCAACAACATGACCATTGTTGGAACGTATATTGACCGGGCTTTATCTGCAAAAACAGCAGATCGACCGGAGTTCCAGCACATGATCAAGGACAGCGCAAAAGAGTTGTTCGAGATTGTGCTTGTATGGAAGCTCGACCGCTTTTCCCGCGACCGTTACGACAGCGCGCACTACAAGCACATTCTGAAAAAGAATGGTGTAAAGGTTATTTCTGCGAAAGAGCATATCTCCGAAGGCCCGGAGGGTATTATTCTGGAAGCAATGCTGGAGGGCTATGCCGAGTTCTATTCTGCTGAACTATCAGAGAAAATCCATCGCGGACAGAAAGAGAACGCGCTGAAAGGGAAAAACAACGGCGGTGGCGTTCCGCTCGGCTATCTGTTGGACAAGAAAGCACAGAAGCTTGTGATCGATCCTACGACTGCGCCATTAGTGGTTGAGGTATTTGAGAAGTATGCTGACGGCAAGACAGTTCGTTCTATTGTCAAGGATTTCAATGCCCGCGGCCTCAGAACGAAAAAGGGGCAGCCGTTCAATATCAATAGTTTCAGCTCTCTGCTGAAAAACCGCAAATACATTGGCGAGTATCGTTATCAGGACGTTGTGATTGAGGGCGGCGTTCCTGCTATCATTCCGGAAGGCCTGTTCAACCGTGTGCAGGAGCGCATGGAGAAGAACCGCCATGCGCCAGCGATGGCAAAAGCCAAAGAGGACTATCTGCTGACAACAAAGCTGTTCTGCGGTAAGTGTGAGCGCATGATGGTTGGTGAAAGCGGTAAGAGCCATACCGGCGCTATGCACTATTATTACAAGTGCAGCGGTGCGAAGCGCCTGAAGGATTGCGACAAGAAGGCTGTTCGCAAAGACTGGATTGAACGTGTTGTTGTCCACCTGACCATGCAGCGCGTCATGGATGAAGCGAAGATTAACAGGCTCATCGATGCAATTCTTGTTATGCAGGAGCAAGAAGACACAACAACCCCTGCGCTTCGTTCACAGCTCGCAGAAACCGAGTCCTCCATTGGAAACATTCTGAAAGCAATCGAGCAGGGCATTTTCACGCCGTCCACCAAACAGCGGCTTGATGAGCTAGAAGCACGAAAAGAAGAAATCCTTGTGAATATCCAGACTGCTGAACTGCAAAAGCCAAAGCTGACCCGCGAACAGATGACGGCATGGTTTGAGCAGTTCCGTCATGGCGATCCAGCAAACCGTGATTTTCAGAAACGCCTGATTGATACATTTGTAAACGCCGTGTATGTGTTCGATGATAAACTGGTCTTGACCTACAACTATCAACATGGGACGCAGACAATCTCACTTGACGAGATCGCGTCGGCACTGAGTTCGGATTTTGATTGGGCTACTCCACCAACGAAAAACCTTGAAACCGTATTGGTTTCAAGGTTTTCTTTTTTGCCCGCATGGGTG
>ENA-OOSD01000065-OOSD01000065.1-human-gut-metagenome-genome-assembly--contig:-NODE-65-length-14287-cov-3.175731_pt1 | contig 14287 bp, 15 predicted proteins | sample MGYA00241180_ERZ501218 | MGnify/ENA primary metagenome ERZ501218 (study PRJEB25962, sample SAMEA2042436) | human gut metagenome | biome: human gut; feature: human-associated habitat; material: faeces... | reverse complement strand
GTTCAATGGCCTTCCCGCAAACCACGCAATGCACGATCATGCTGTACCTCCGATCCCGAAGGTTCGCAGGGCAAAGTTGTATGCTCTGATCTGGTGCTGATAAGGTGTCGCCTTGATCGGCATCGGAATGAGCGGGACTTCGTCGCCTGTGTCCTGCTTCTTGATATCCGGCGAAAGCGTATCGTCGAGGGAAGCACCGAGCAGCTGTAGCAGTGCTACATTTTCTTTGGAATAGGGCACCACCCATGCCTTGTCATCTGGATCATAAAATCTTCCGTCGATTTCTTTGATGCTCTCTTTCGCCAGAAATGCGTCGTATATGCGAATGTGATTGCCGTCTCTTATTGCATTCAATGATTTTTCTCCTTCACACTTGGTTTAGCGAAGGCGGAAAGGATACGCTGCATCGTTTCCTGCTGATCCGGCTGCAGTCCGGGGAGGAGGGAGCGAAGCAAAGCCTCCTGATCGTCGTTTAAGTACCGGCGAGTGACGTACCATCCGTCCATGGCTCGGATACCGCCCGCTGCGCCTTGTACTGTGACAATGGGGTAAGAACATGAGAGTACGAGAATGTCGCGCTCGATCGTCCTTCTGCTGACACCGAACTCAGATGCCAAATTCTCAATGCGCTCTGTCCGTCGGTCGCTGATTGCCTCCAGCACTTGCTGTCTGCGCTCAATCGCGCTCTGCATGTTCTCACCTCCTTCCGTCCTTCGTTGTCTTTATTTTCAGGGATAAACCCGACACCTAATGTCGTGTTCAAAAGAGTTTTTCAAATAATCTTCTTTTTTCTCAGTAAAAATGAAAAATGCCCGCTGCAGCAGGATTGCTCCTACCGCAGCGGGCATAAAAAGACCGGCAGATAGAATTATCCTTCAGGATTTCTATCTGCCGGAAGCCTATTGATCTGTGTCAATTTCGATCCCATAACAGATTTTACTGTTGTGTCGGTACCCCTAACGGTTCTGGCCGAGTCCGGTGCTCATGGCGCAACAGCAGTCTTATTTGATTTCATTGTGGTTGCCGATGTACGTTGTACCAGCTCCACCATGACCTTTGCGTCCTGATCAACGACCACACGCAAAGGGCTTCCGCATTTCGGACAATTTAGCTCCATACCATCACAGCGCTTCGATCTGCCGATCGGCTTGCTACACTTTGGACAGCAGGCATACAAAAGCGTGTCTAATTCGCCCATCCGACTTCCTCCTTGCTTCCTGTGGTACGCGCGGGCATTTATACGGCCTCCGGGGCAACGTACTGCGCAAGCTGTCCCATTTTAATAAGAGGGATCCGCACAGTGTGCTTACGGGCGTATTCGCCATCCATAACCATGGTGTGGCAATGCTCACATTCCATCCATCCGCCTGTTTCATCTAAAAACAAGCCTTTATTCAAAGTGCCACAAATCGGGCACGTAACATCGTATTGTTCCATTTCAGTTCCTCCGATCAACCTAAATCTGTGATTTCAATGGAGTAGATATCCTCGAAATATATCTGCTCACCATCCAGTTTGAGCCAACGGAACGTACAGCTCACGTCCGTGATCCTGCCACATTTGGAGACGTCGTGAAAGGCGCAGTAGCAGTTAATTTCAACTTTCATCCCGCGCCGAAGCTTTTGGAAAATCCGCGAGTTGTGTTCTGCTTGCTCTTCGGAAATATCATGGCGCTCTACACGCAGGTGTCGTTCTTCACGATCCCGCAACGCCTCCTGTAAGCCCTTCATTGCATCAAACGGGCTGAATATTTTAGCCCTTTCTGCTCTTGTCATCATATCCTGCTCGATGCCCTCCTATAAAACCGTTCCGTTCACGCTGCGTACCCTCCGGCATATAGTTGATGCCGCGGAGAACGGCGTTTTTGCCATAGCGCTGCCGAATATCCAAAACGGTCTGCTGAACAATTCGCTCCCGCTCGACGGCATCAAAGTTCGTGAACAAATTGTAGCCCTCGCAGCCTTCATCGCACACATCCTCAAATGTGATGCCGAGCCGTCTGATTTTGGTACAGCGATCTGTGGTTTTGTCGTATACCCGCAGTGCCGCCTCCACGAGGAAGGAGGCGAGAGCGGTTGTCACATCCAGCTTTGCCATACCCTTGGTGGGCGCAAGCTCATCACGAGTATAGCCGACAAAGATACCAACCTTACTGGTGATAACTTTCCGCCGCATAAGCTCGGCTGCTCCATTGAGCGCCATCTCATGCATAACTGTCCGGGCTTCCTGAAAGGTGTAATCCCGAGGCAGAATCTGCGAGAACGATACGGATTTTGATTTGCTCTTATATGCTTTGATGTCAGAAATCAGGCACGGCTCACGTCCCCACGCATGGTCAATAAGTAGTTCTGCATTCTTGCCGAACACTTTGTACATGAGTCCTGTGTCCATCTGGGTCACGCCACGCATATCGAAAACGCCATAGCGTTCCAGCCGTCGTGCTGTTCCGCCTGCGACCATCCAAAAATCTGTGATCGGCCGGTGATCCCATAATGTCTGCCGGTATTTCTCTTCGTCCAGTACCCCAACGTGATCTTTGGCATGCTTTGCTGTAATGTCCAGCGCAATCTTGGCGAGGTAAAGGTTCGTCCCGATACCCGCTGTTGCGGGTATATGAAAGCGATCTGCGATTTCATTCATCAGATGCTTGGCGAATGTCACTGCGTCCATGTGATTTGGTGCCAGATAATCGGTCACGTCGAGGAACGATTCGTCAATCGAGTACACGTGAATATCCCGAGGATCAAAGTAATCCAAATACAGCGAGTAGATATCCGCTGCGTATTCAATGTACAAAGCCATGCGGGGCGGGGCGACCTCGTACTTGACATTGCTTGGAATCTCCGACAGCCTGCAACGGTTTCTTATACCTTGTGCTTTCATCGCTGGAGTGATCGCAAGGCATAAGGCATTTTTCCCGCGTGTGAGATCTGCGACGACGAGATTTGTCTCGAAGGGATTATACCCACGCTCGGCACATTCGACCGATGCGTAAAAGCTCTTCATGTCTATACAGAAGTAAGTTCGTGTTTTTGCCATGGGGGGTACGCTCCGTTTTATCATTTGAGGTGCGGTGGAGTAGTCATAGCGCTCGCACCGCCTCAATGCTGGGGCCGCCGTCCCTTTCAATAAGGTCAGCAAATGCCTGCAGCCGCTCTTTCGAATACATGATCGTGCAGTTGATGTGCATCACCATGTCGCCGGATTCTTTTTCGACGACATGGATGTGTGCGTTGTATGCCTGCCCGACAAAGAAGTGCGCTGTTTCTACGATTTCTCCCTTGTCAGGCAGGTTTTCCGGATCAACGTCCAGATACATTTCTTCTACATCAACGTGCCCTAATACACGTTCCATCTGCCATCCCTCCGTTCACTCCAGATCCTTGAGCACTTTAACCGCAACGCCTTGAATCTCGCAATTATCAACGTAGATGTCGTCCATACGAGAATTCTCAGGGTGCAGACGGATGCGATGCTTTTTGGGTTCTGGATAAAATCTTTTGAGTGTCGCTTCATCCTCCATAAGGGCAACGACAATCTGACCTTCGTCTGCGTAGTTTTGCTGCCGAATCAGAACGAGATCGCCGTTATCGATACCTGCTTCGATCATCGAATCGCCGTAGGCGCGGAGAATGAAGAAGTTGCCTTTGCCGAATAATGCGACAGGAAGGCGGACGTATTCCTCGATGTTTTCCTCTGCAAATTTCGGAATGCCGCAGGCAATGGTGCCGAGAACGGGGACTCGGATTGCTGCTGCCTTCGTTTTCGTAGAGGTCATCGTGCGGTAGCCGGAGTAGTCAAGAATGCCATCATCACACAACTGGGCGATGTAGCGCTGCACCGTAGCCTTTGACGATCCGACTCCGTCTGCGACTTCCTGCATAGTGGGCGAGATACCGTTGCTGTCCGTGTAGTCACTCACGAACTTCTCGATAGCCGCCATCAGGGTCTTATCTTTGCTTCTCATGCGAAATTCCTCCTAAATGAAACCTGTGTCTCATTTACAACTAAATTATACTCACGACGGCAGAACGCGTCAAGGGGTTTGAGACAAAATTCCCGGTTTGCAGCTTTGAAGTAATGATTTCATTACGCTGCTGGCAATGATAGGCAAACGCCATGCAGTACAAACCACATGGCGCTGCCTTATGAAGTTGAGGCTCTAAGGATTATTTGGCGTTGACTTTAGAAGCAGCCTCCGCAGCAGCTGCAGCCTGCTTTTTGGCCGTCCATCCACCCTTGGGCACTGGGGCATACGCCTGCTCCAACGAGTAGATAATAACTTTTTCTTCACCGAAGATAGCGCCGGGAACATTCCAGCTTTCTTCGGGTGCCCACTGCATGACCCTCCGCACCGCATTGGCTGCCGGGGCACAGCTGATCTTGATGGGGTATCGCTGTTCACCAGCGGGCTTGGAGAACTTGATCGCCTGCGGCGCATCTGCCTTGCAGGCCTTGATGGCGAACTGCTTGCCTTTCTCTTCGACGAAGAGCTGGATGTATTCCGGGTATCCCAGATCCACAAAGGTGGCTGCATTGAACTTGATCTGGTTGCCGTTCATAAAGGTGGCAACGGAGTCGGTGCGAGAGGTGATGAGCTCTACGAGCTTGAATTTTTCGAGTACGGACATATTAGTTTTCTCCTTTGACTTTAATAATTTCGATGTGATCTGCCATAGCTGGCGTTGCGGCTTCTGCCGCAGGTGTGGTCGAGTAAAAAATACGCGCGATGTCGTCTTCATCCCAATCGAGGTCGATCTGAGTGAAACCGGTAAGACAACCTTTCAGGACGATTCTCGGCTTCGTCCTGCGGCCGCGTCTTTTGCGATAGTATTTCTCGTCGATCATCTGCTGCACCCGATCCCAATCTGATTTCAGAATAATGGGTTCATGGTGCCCTTCAATGAAGTACTGCGTCTTCTGTCCCGTGTTCTTGATGGCTTTATGGCTGAACACATCCACGGTCATTGTCTTCTGGCACAGGACATTGCCGCAGTATTTTTCATTCCGAAGTATTCCGAGCACGCCGCCACTGCTCCATACCGTCTGGTTAGTAGCAGTCGGAACACCACTCCGGGTTAAGATCTCGGCGATCTGAGGGGACGAGTAGCCGTTGAGGTACATATCATAAATGATGCGTACCAGTTCGGCTTCCGCTTCGACGATCTGCCACTTTCCGTCTTCGCCCATCTCATAGCCGAGAAGTGACCACGCCGGATAAATACCCGTGCCACGTTTCCAGCGTCGGATGTACGACCATTTAAGACTTTCAGATTTGGACTCCGATTCACCCTGCGCGAACAGGCTGATCAATCCCAGATATGTCTCGGATGTAGTGTCCAGCGTGTTAATCCTCTCGGTTTCAAAGTATACGGCAACCGGATGCTCCAGCTGTTTCAGCATGCGGATCGTCGAAATGCAGTCCAGAACATTACGCGCAAAGCGGGTGACCGCCTTCGTGATGATCAGGTCGATCTTACCCGCTTTGCAATCCTCGATCATGCGATTGAACTCATCCCTGTGTTTTAGAGATGTGCCGGAAATTCCGCGATCTGCATATATACCTGCAAACTGCCATTCATCGTTGCCTCGGATGTAATCTGTGTAATTCTGTACCTGCAGCTCATAAGAGAGCGCCTGCGTGTCCATGTCTGTGCTGACGCGGCAATACGCGCACACGCGAAGCTTCGGCTTTTCATATCCCTCTCGATCTGTGATAGCAGGGATTACCTGCACATCAACATGCTCTGTCAGTGACTGCCGAATTTTCTCGTTTCGCGTCTGCTTTCGTGTAGCAGGTCGCTCTTGTATAGCTCTGTCGATTTTAATCTTCTTCAAGAATGCATCACCTCCTTCTGCGCCACAGATTTGATCGATTGCCGACATCGACCCTGACGCATGCGGAGGCGGCGCTACTTTATTATAGCGCTGTATATCAACACGTGGTGTGGTTTTACCACCATATCTTGCGCTACAAGGGCAAAAAAAGAAGGGCGATTGCTCGCCCTGCCTTTATTTCTCGTATGTTTTGATTATTTGCCAAAGTGCGGTTTTCTGTTCCGGTGTCAGTACTGTCCATTTATCAAAGAGTTCCCGCAGCTCCGGCGTAATCTCAATCATTTCGCCCTCTGCAAAAAACTGTGCCATGGTAATGCCGAACGCCTTGCACAATGCTTCCAATGTGACCATGCTCGGAGTGTTGCCACGGCGGTAGATGTTGGATACTGTGTTCGGCGATAAGCCTGCCTCTTTGGCGATTTTGTAATCTGACCAACCGTGTTGCTCCTGCAATTCGATCAGCCTTTGACGGATGTCCACAAAACCACCTCACTTCCAGTATATATTCTATCACCACGTTTGGTGATGCCGTTAGAGCAAATGGGTGGAAGTAGTATCGTAAGTTATGGTGATATTTATACTTGAAACTTGCGCGTTCAGGCTGTAAACTATATTTGGGAAATGTGGTGATCCTTATGTCAAACGAGTCTGAACTCAGAATGCGCCGGGTATGCTTTACCGGCCACCGCCCTGAAAAACTGAATAAAAGTGAGGCGGAGATCGTAGCATCGCTTGAGCTGGAAATCCGCGCAGCTGTCGCAGACGGTTTCCAGACTTTCATCTCCGGTATGGCCAGAGGTGTTGACATCTGGGCTGCGGAGGTCGTCCTTCGTCTACGGGACAATGGCTCTCCGATTCATCTGATTGTCGCAAGCCCCTATCAGGGCTTTGAACGTGCATGGTCGCCAGCGTGGCAAAGTCGCTATGCTTCGGTTCTGGCCGGTGCCGATATCGTCCGTTTCATTTCTCCGCAGTATGACCGTGGCTGCTTCCAACGCCGCAATGAATGGATGGTCGACCACGCTGGCCGTGTGATCGCCGTGTTCAACGGCGAGAAGGGCGGGACAAAAAACACGATTGACTATGCAACTCGGCAGAATGTCCCCGTAATCTATATTCCATAAAACCTGCACTTACAGAAACACCTCGCAGCCGTTATGACTGCGAGGTGTTTGCTATTTGTTTAGGGCTTCCGTTAAGCAGCAATGACAACCGCGTTTTCTTTCACTTTGTTGATCGCGGCCAATAACGCTGCACGTGTACGGGCATCAAAGAGCTTTACAAAGCTGATCGGCTTGTCAAAGGGCGGATTCTGCAGCTCGGTAACATTCTCCATATACCCATTCTGCTCGATGTGGTTAATAATCTTATGCACAAAAGCGATCTGCTTCTGGTTCAGTGACTGGTCGTTTATGAACTGCGAAAAAGCCTGCATTGCTGCTTCGTGATCCAGCTTGGCGATTTTGCGGATCAGCAAACCAAACGGCGTATCACCATATTCTCTTTCGTAGTCTTCTTTACTGCCCAATTCGCTAGTCAGCACGTGCTCCAGCTCGCTGTAATCCGCAGCCGAGAGGGGGATGTTGTGTGTCAGCTTATAGATGGCAAGCGCATTTCCGTTTTCGTTGACGTAGCGATTGACTTTGGCGCGATAGTCTTCGAAATCATACCCCGGCTCCATCGGGTCGCCCTCTTTCTGATCTATAATCGGGTCAGATAGCCGAGTAATAATCGGCTTTCGAGGGTCAACGTCATTCAGGAACTTTATCAGCTCACGGAGCTCCTTCCGCACACGCTCATACAGCAGAACATCATTTGCATCCCAGAAAGCGTCTGTGTTGACCTCCTTGATGATCGGCAGTTTTGCTTTTACCTGTGGGATGCTGACCTTACGCTCCAGCAGCGTTCCAATATCGCGGAGCTGTTTCTGTGCATTCTTAAGCGAGGGCATCTGCTCTATCTGGGCAATCACCAGACCATACATGAAGTTATCGAAGCGCTTTGCAAATTCGTCGTTGTCATCCAAGTGAACGATTGGCGCAATCTGCTGCATAAGTTCACCCTTGTCGCCTTCACTAATGTAGTTGAAAGCCCCGGGCTTCTTATACTTTTCAACGCTTTGTATGTGCAGCCGCACGGCGATGAGATCGGTGTTCAGCGCCAATACCTGAGAGTAGCATGTCTCTACAAGCTCGGATCTCCAGCTCTGATAGTCGTCTCCGGCAAATGCACTTTCCTGAAGCGCCACCGCAATGCGAATCTGCTTCCCAAATATGTTCTCCGAAAGCGTCTTCGTCTCGCGGGACTCAAAGCCCTCTTTGTGAGCGCGGAAGTATTCAAAGTTTCCGCAATAGTCAAAGATGAGGAACCGTCTCTTTGCCGTGTATTCGCCGTCGATCTGATCGATGCAGGTGAGCTCCTTGCTGAGACGAGTACCACGTCCGATCATCTGCCAGAATTTCGTCTTTGACCGCACCTTTTTAAAGAATACGAGGTTGACGCACTCCGGCACATCGATGCCGGTATCCATCATATCCACGGAAACCGCTATGATCGGGTCCTTCTCTGGAATTTTGAAATCGTCAATGATCGTCTGCGCGTATGTATCGTCGCAGATAACGCGCTGTGCAAATGTGCCACGGTATTTGGGGTACAGCTTATTAAACCGCTCCAGAATGAACTCCGCGTGGCGCTTGTTCTGGGCGAAAATGATGGTTTTACCCAGTCTGTCACCGCCAGCAACACGGATGCCGCGCTCCATCAAATCCTGAAGCACCGTGTCAACGGTTGTCTCGTTGAAAACGAATTTGTTCAGCTGTGCCGACGGAATGAAGTCGGGCATCAGACCGTCTTCAATAAAGTCCTCTTCATACCGTTCCTTGTCCTCATCGGAAAGGTCGTCGTATGTGATACCTTCCTCTAAGAACTTTGTTTTTACCTCATAGTTATAGTAGGGCACGAGCACATGATCCTGATATACTGCCGTCTCGTAGTCGTATGCATACGTCGGTACGCCGTGCTCCATTTCGAAGAAATCGTAGGTATTGCGATCAACGTCTGTTTTGGGAGTTGCGGTCAGGCCGACCATGATCGCATCGAAGTATTCGAAAATCGCACGGTATTTTTTGAATATGCTGCGGTGGCTCTCGTCGATGATGATGAGGTCAAAGTGGGCGGGTGTAAACATACGCTGCCCATCTTTCGCCTTCATATCATCTATGGCGTTCAGCATTGTCGGGTACGTCGAGAATACGATCCGTGCGCTCCGGTCGTCCTTATTAGAGCACAGATTGCAAAGAGACATATCCGGCAGATAGTTCTTGAAATCGTCCTTTGCCTGTTTCACCAGCGCCGTGCGATCAGCCAAGAACAGAATGTTGGTGACGTATTTGCCGCGACTGAGCACATCGGTAAGGCTTGACGCGGTTCTGGTTTTACCCGTTCCTGTTGCCATGACCAGCAGGTGCTTTCTAAACCCTTGTCCGATCTGCTCGCATACAGCACGGATGGCTTCCTTTTGGTAGTAGCGGTCTGTGATTCTGTCATCGATAGGAATGGTCATCAGATCTTTCCGTTCGGTACGACGGTTCATCAGCTTCTGCAGATCGTCTTTGCTGAATATGCCGCTAACTTTACGCTGCGGGCTGCTCTGATCGTCCCAGAAGTAGGTTTCAAAACCATTGGTCGTGAACATCATGGGGCGACGTCCGAATTTTCTCTCCAGACAGTCAGCGTACAGCACAGCTTGTTTGCGGCCTATGTTCGGGTCTTTGCTGGATCTCTTGGCCTCCACCACTGCAAGTGGTAGGCCGTCTTTCCCGAACAGCACGTAGTCCACATATCCCATCTGCCCTAGTACTCCTGCCATACCTTCGACGGGATACTCTTCCTGAACGTCAGCATCTGCTCCGGAGAACTTCCAGCCCATCTGCTTCATGTCCACATCGATATAAATTTTGCGGGTCTTAAACTCGGAAAGGTCTGCGGCGACAAAGGTGCGCTCCTGCTGGTGCTGCTCCTTTGCAGCGGTGATCTGCTCGGACATTTGCTCGATCTTTTTACGCAAAGCCTCAATCTCTGCGTCCTTCTCACCGAGCAGACTCTCTTGCTCTTTTATTTTTTTGGTGTCGACGACGACCTTTTCGGTCGGAATCAATGCCTCGTCGAACTGCCGCTCTTCGTAATCAGCGCCGTAGCAATAGTCCACCCACTGGATGAACTCAAAGAGGCCTTGCAGGGAAGCGAGGGCATCACTGGCCTGCACGCTTCGTTCTGTGTGAACAGCCAGATTGCCCAATTTGATAATAAACGGCAGTTTGCCCCATGTGTTGTAGTCTACCGCAAAACGGAAGGTCGGCTCATGAATGAGCGCCTGCAGATTATCCTTGTATGGCATCTGCATCGTCTTATCAGCCGAATACACCCATTTGACTGCTAATTCCAGTGCTTTTCTGCTGCCGACGGCGCACATGGCAGGCGCGGAAACATACACCTTTTCCGCCTCGATCGCAGCCGAGGCAAACAGTGCGTACTCCTTTTTATCTTTTAGAAATCCGAAGTTCGACATGTCATCCACTCCTGTCTGTATGTATTCGCTGCCGCTTGGCAGTATCTAAAGCTCAAAGAGCTGTAATATTTTGATTTGTCGGTCTGCTCGACGAAGGCTGCGAACTGCTCCTGCAGCTCCAACGGTGGCACATATCCACGCAGTTTTCTTATTTCACCTTGGAACAGATTTGCCTGCGAAGATTGTGTTGCTGACATAGAAATCTGTCGTTGTAATTCATCGGAGGATATAAGCCATTCTGCAAAAATGGGCTTGATTGTATCATCAAATCGAATTAATGCAGCGCTTCGAACCATTTGGAATCGCAGTTCTTCTGGTACAACGCAGCACCTTCCGATACTTCCAGAGCAAGAAATAAGTACGTCTCCTGCCTGCGGCACGACGCGCCGAGCGATGCGGATATACTCTTCTTCGTCAATATAGTCCACATCGTCTAACTGAAGTGCGTGATTCAAGATATTGCGAGCAGACAATAGATAGATGCCCTTATCAGTACGGCGGGGAGTTGCGTGCTCTCCATCGGTAATGAGTACGCTAATCTCATCGAATTCCTTAACCGGATAGCCTTTCGGGTTCTGCTTTGGATCACCGAACAGTTCGATAAATCGGGACTTGACGAGCTGATCCAATAAGGCGAGCTGTTTGCGTCTTACAGCAATTGTGTTGTCAACATGACCGATTGTTTCTGCAATCTGCTCCTGCTCAATAGTGCTGTAAGCTGGAATGCGTGTAGCTTCTAACACTTTTTTGCTTATTGCTTTGAATGTAGAACCCGTTCCCTGTGCAATAAGGGAATCGACCTTACTCTGCAATGCATAATACAGGAATTGCTTGCTGCATTTATTGCGGATGGGAGTAAGAGCGGCAAGGCCACGACCTATGCAGCAGCGCTCTACGGCCATGTTCATAGCTCCGATCGGAGCTCTAACAGAAATCAGGATATCTCCTTCCTCTGCCACTTTCACCGGTGCAGAGCACCACACGCGGGTTATGGGGTGCGTTTCACCGAAATCCGCATTTCCTTGGTAAAACGGAAGCCCCTTTCCTTGCGTGTTATATGTTTTGGAATCAGGAGACTGTCCCATATTGAGAGTGCAATACTCCGTTAAAGGCCTTACGATCATGCTGCCACCTCCATCTTACCGCAAAGTTTTGATTTGTCGGTCTGTTCGACGAAGGCCGCAAACTGATTTTGTTCATCTATAGGGACATCAATAATTGGCGCACTGTGAAATTCATTTCTGTTAAGAGTAGGGACTCCGGTTCCTTCTGTAAATCTGGCCAAGTTAAACATTCTCAACAAGTGAGCCAGGTAGATGATGTTGTTTTCGTGAGTATCCACCGAAAACAACGTCGTGTTCAGAGGCCAATAAGCTCCCTTTGTATAAAAAACTTTTCCAATAGTTCCAGACCTGCCTGTTATTACGCCGCCATTACATACCTTTGCTTGGTTATGGTGATCAAGAACTCCGTTAGATCCATAGACAGGTATATTCCCACTCTGCTCTCTATCCTGAACAGGCAAGTCAAAACCTCTCTGCATGGTAACTACATTGACAAAAGCCGTTGTCGGCCTGTGCTGGGTATTCTTAATCGGATCACCGAACAGTTCGATAAATCGGGATTGGCAATCAGCCAATGTATTTTCTATGGGAAATCTTCACATTGTTCTGATTCACCATTGCGTACTGCATTGTGGTGTCAATTTTGGCATGGCCGAGGAGCCGCTGCACCTGTTCTATCGGCATTCCTTTGTCGATGGCACGTGTCGCCAGCGTTCTTCGGAATTTATGCGGATGCACCTTTGTGATACCGAGCCTACGTCCCAGCTTTCGCAATCGCACCTCCACGCCACTGATCTCCAGCCTGTTATATGGGCTGAGTAGAGATACGAATAGTGCAGGGTTATCATCATTCCTGCTTTCCAGATAGTTTTTAAGATGGATTTTGGTGCGGGCATCAAAGTATACTGGACGTTCTTTGCTACCTTTTCCGAATACAACGCACTCTCTGTTCTCAAAGTCAATGTCGTCACGGTTCAGCCTTACCAGCTCTCCAACACGCATACCTGTGGAGGCAAGCAGGTCTATCATCGCCAGATCACGCAAACAACCACACTGATCGCGCATAGTCTCCAGAGCTTCATCCGTGTATGTTTCCTTAACGGTCTTGTTTGAGCGGATTTTATGGATCCGGCGCACAGGGCTTTTTAATATGTAGTTTTCATCCTCTAGCCACGTGAAAAAGCTGGACATGATCCTTCGGATGTTATCTATGTTGCCTTTGCTGCACTGTGTTTGTTGCTGGTAATCGGAAAGATATCCTCGCAAATCATCTGTCTGCATGTGTGTCACATGGCAGTCGACCGCAGCAAACAGCCTCCGGATTGAGGTTTCATAATACCGCAGCGTTTTTTCGCTGCACCCCTCGACCCGCTTTGCTGACAAGAACATATCCAACAATTCGGCATTTGTTTCTTTGTCTAGCTGCTGAGCACCGTCCTCATTAGCGGTGATTTGGACATCCCAGAGGGCATGCTGCAGAACGTTCTGCAGATGCTCCATCTGGGCGTTATCCAAATAGGGGATCATTTGTCGTGTGATTTCGGAAATAAGTTGGTTTTTCATGCTAGTACACCTCTAATTTCATGTTGTGTACCAACATCCTGCACCGGCTCATTTAGCCAAAATACTGTTGCATCAGAGATTTTTTCAGAATCTCCAGTTCCTGCAGCCCTTTCTGCACTGCCAATTTTGATTTGTCGGTCTGTTCGACGAAGGCTGCAAACTGCTCCTGCTCGGCACGCGGAACATCATAAACCATCATTTCTTTCAGTGCTGATATGGTCAAAGCTGCGTATGCTGTGCCAGAAGACATCTCCGATTTATACGCACTAATCAGCGCTTCCAATAGATGTTTGAGATATTCGGGTACGAATTTCTCTGTTGCAGATACCCGTAGCAGGTTTCCGTCCTTGAAGTAGAAATCATTTTTTCCGTCTACAATCCAAATTACACCGATTGTTCCTACAGCTGATATCAGCAAATCACCTTTTTGGGGTGCTCCGTATTCGCTGCGGATTTGGTCATATCGCTCTTTTGTTATAAACAGTTCGGTTGTAATCCTATTACCCTTTGATAGTTCTACTATTTCCTTTGTGCGATAAAACGGGATTCCTTCGCTGACATATTCTTTTTCGAAGATTCTCTTACTTGATCCCACTTCGGCTAAACTACCAAGGGGAACCCTAGGATATCTATCTTCTTCTATGAGAGGATCACCGAACAGTTCGATAAATCGGGACTTGACGAGCTGATCGAGAAGTTGCAGCTCTTCTTTGCGTTTCTCTATCGCCCTGACGATTTGACTGATTTTCTCAATAATTTGCAATTGTTCGGTCATATCCCGGTATGGAATAACCATTTGGCGCATTGCTGCCTGCGTTAATTTCTGTCGTGTTGCGCCATTAACAAGCCCCTCTGTATCATAAAACATGAGTGCATAGCAAAGGTAATCTACGTGCATGTTCGGTTTCGCTTTCAGCACGTGCGCGTGATTGTTCACCCAGCACTTTCCAGATACGCGATATGCAATCGGGCGCTCTTTGGATCCGAAGTTGCCACCGTCTTCAGCAAGCAGAACCAGCTCGTCGTCAAAAATGTAGTCTGCTACATAGTCTTGCAATCCGTTGGCTCCATAATACGGATAAGCTCCAGCTTTGCGGTCTTTCGCTGTAATTGGCACACGGCGTGAATCGAGGATTTCACACACATCTTCCAACTTTTTGTAAACAACGCTCATGCTGCCACCTCCATCTTACCGCAAAGTTTTGATTTGTCGGTCTGCTCGACGAAGGCTGCGAACTGCTCCTGCAGCTCCAAC
>ENA-OOSD01000048-OOSD01000048.1-human-gut-metagenome-genome-assembly--contig:-NODE-48-length-17301-cov-2.014496_pt1 | contig 17301 bp, 8 predicted proteins | sample MGYA00241180_ERZ501218 | MGnify/ENA primary metagenome ERZ501218 (study PRJEB25962, sample SAMEA2042436) | human gut metagenome | biome: human gut; feature: human-associated habitat; material: faeces... | reverse complement strand
TTTGCACCACATTCACATCGAAGAGGACGCAGGAAAGCTAATTCATCAGCACGGTGACACATATGTTGACTATAACCGTGGCGGTGTTCCTCTTATCGAAATCGTTTCAGAGCCTGACATTCGTTCAATTGACGAGGCAAGAGAGTATGTTGAAAAGCTTCAGCAGGTTATGCGTTACATCGGAATTTCCGACTGTAAGATGCAGGAAGGCTCAATGCGTTGCGATGTAAACATTTCGGTTCGTCCAAAGGGCAGCGAAAAGCTTGGTACAAGAACCGAAATTAAAAATATGAACTCAATCAACAACATAGCAAAGGCTATGGAGTATGAGTTTGAAAGACAGGTTGACCTTATTGAAAACGGCGGAAGTGTTGTTCAGGAAACTCTCCGTTATGACGACGCAACCAACACAACATCTTCAATGAGAAGTAAAGAGGACGCTCACGATTACCGTTATTTTCGTGATCCCGACCTTGTTACTATCCATGTTCCGAAAGATGTTGTTGAGGAAATCAAGGCTGCAATGCCTGAGCTTCCTGCCGATAAGTGCAGAAGATATATTGATGAACTTGCAATTCCCGAAAAGGATGCACAGCTTCTTACAAAGTACCGCAAAATCAGCGAGTATTTTGACAAGGCTTGCGAGGGCGTTAAGTCACCAAAGACAGTTTCAAACTTCATTATCGGTCAGATTTTCCGCAGAACAGAAACCGAGGCTGACAAGGAAATCTTTGATGTTGCGGTTACTCCGGAACAGCTTAACGAGCTTGTAAAACTTCTTGACAGCGGTAAAATCCGCAACAACCTTGCGAAGGCAACACTTGAAAAGATGCTTGACAGCGGCAAGGGTGCTCTTGAATTTATCAGCGAAAGCGATATGGGCGGTCTTGACGAAAACGCACTCAACGATTTGTGCAAGCAGGCTGTTGAGAGCAATCCAAAGGCTGTTGAGGACTATAAGAACGGCAAGGAAAAGGCGATTAAGTCGCTTGTCGGAAATGTTATGAAGAACAGCAGAGGTAAGGCAGATCCTGCTCTTGCAGAGTCAAAAATCAAGGAGCTTATCGGCTGATAACTTAAACCTTCACGGGGGTGTGTCTTATGAAAGAAAAAATCAAAGTAACGGCAGTTGTAATGTTTCTCGGAGTTATATTTTCGGGAATTTTGGTTGCATACAAGCTGGTTAATACGATTATCCCGTCATTTGACGGCGGATCGGCATCGGTATTCGACTATCTGCTAATCGTGACTGTCACCGTTTCAATGGTGCTGAAGCTCGCAGTAGGTTCAATGGGACTGAGAGCCGTTTCAAAAAAGACATCACCGCCGGATATGCAAAAAATGTTGAAAACTTCGGGCAAACTCGCAGTAGTGCTTGTGCTTATCGGAGTGCTTAACATCATATTTAATGTTGTCAACGGACAGGTTGTTTTTGTGATTGAAGTGTTCGACATAGCAACTGATATTCTCCTCGGTTTTGTGTATATACTTGCCTCCGCAAGCGTTCGTGCCGGCAGAGAATAAGTTCGGATTTTAGATTACCAAATAAAAAAATTAACGGTTGGATTTACGAAAAAAGTAATCCAACCGTTTTTTGTTTTTGTAATTTTTCTTTTAGAACCGTATGGGCGGACAATATCCGCCCGCACGGCGAGCCGCCGTTCCCAGTTCGTGTAGACAGTTTTAATTAAATGTAAAATTGAAAATTGAAAATGGAAAATTAATGTCGGGAAGACAGTTTGTAATGTAAAAAACATATTATGCCCGACTGTAAAAATGTAATGGTTCTCCCCTACAGACAATACACAATTTTCATCACATCAAAACATATTATATAAACATAAATATTCATCCGCTTCTACAGCTCTTCTGTAAATAGAACGGGGATGCGTTGCCGCATCCCCTGAAAATTACATATATCATATCACAGATTTTAAGATAAAGATATTCGATTAATTATTTAGCTGCTTTCTTTCTCTTAAGAACAAAGAGAAGAACGCCTGCACAAGCGATAAGTGCTGCACCGCCAACATAGAACATCATTGTACCCATACCACCTGTCTTAGGAACAGTTACAGGGTAGTTAGCAACAGCAACATTGTCACCGTCTGCAATGTTACCTACAAATGTATACTCCTTGCTCTTGTCAATGCTTACTGTAAATACTGAGCTGTTGAGGTTGTAGCCTGTAGGAGCTGCTATCTCTTTTGCATAGTATGTCTGTTTAGCATCAAACTTGAATGTTGTCATTGTGCCTTCGAGAACAAATGTAGCCTCACCGGTAGCGTCTGTCTTAGCAACTACTTTCTTGCCGTCAACTATAAGAGGTGTTTTAGCTTCTGCGTCTGTGAATATCTGGAATTCAGCGTCAGCAAGCTTCTGAGTTGTGTCATTGCCGTTAACCTTAACAACCTTCATGCCGTATGTAAATACATCAGGTGAATTTTTACCGGGTTCAAAGTTTGTATCAGAATCGTTGCCGTAAACAAGACCGTCTGTGTTGGTGATAGGTGTGTTGAGCTTAGCTTTTTCGTTTAAATCAGCTGTGTATGTAACAACAACTGTTTTGGCATCATAGAAATCCTTTGATTCAAGTGTAGCAGATTCGAATACAACTGCGAATGTAGCAGTTGCCTTACCGTTCTTGCCTGTGTAAGTATAGTTCTTTTCAATAGAGTAATCTGTACCCAAAGCAAGAGCATCAACTGCGCCGTCGTACTTAACTACAACTGAATTCTCGTTGAATGTAAGACCTTCATCCATTGTATCAACGATTGCATACGTTTTTAGCTGGTTGTCGATTGAACCTGCTGTTGAAGCTGTAAGTGTGTAGGTTACAGTCTTATCGTTGTCGCCTACATATGTCTTGTCAGCACTCTTGTCAACTGATACTGAGCTTGTTGAAACCTTTTCAGCAAGGTTGTGCTCTGTCTGGTCAACAGAAACATAATTTTTACCATCAAAGTAAGGAAGTGAAGCAAGTGAGCTCTGAACACCTGTTACCTTAGCGGGCTTAGAAGTACAATATACATAGTAAAGACCTGGGTCTGTTACTGTTGCAGTAGCCTCTGTAACTGTTGAAGAAAAGCTGATTGTTGTAGCAGCTGTACCGAATGCAGCTTTGTCTGTCTTGTAGAGGTTATCACAAGCCGTGATGATTTGCTGTGACTTTGCATCTGAGTATGTGCCCTTTACAGCATCCTCAAGTGCTTTGTCGGTGATAGTACATGAGTACTCACCTGTTGTAAGGTTGAGGTTTGCAATCTTGAAGAAGCTGAATGTGTAATTACCGACTTTGTCAGTGTCATTTGCATCAACTGCAAGTTTGTACGTAGCTGAATAGCTCTCTGCTGCACTTGCTGAGAATGGGATCATGAGAGCGATCATCATTACTGCGAGAACTGCTGCAAAGATTTTCTTTGTAGTTTTCATTTTTCTTTCTCCTTTGTGTTTGATTTAATATATGTAATTATATTCTAACCGAATGGTTAAACGGGTTGGGGTGGCTGCATGGCAGACACCGGCTAACAACGGTGTCCGTAGCAGTCAAAGAGGTTTTCTATGAAAGAAACATATGATTAAAAAATCACCTGTTCTAACAAGTTAAATCATATTGGGTTACTTTCTGCGTCCTGCTCTGCGTTTTTTACGAGCTTTTCCGTAATAGATTGCGTAACCCGTGAACATTGTCACCGCAAGACCTGCAACCGACAAACCGAGAACAACATAGCCGTTCATACCGTCACCGCTTGCCTTAGGCATTGTTATTGCACCGTCAACATAATTATATGTAACATCGTACTTACCCTCAACAGGAAGTGTGAAGTAGGAAAGTGTGTAGTTCGGGGTGTAACCCTCTGACGGTTTGTACTCAAACAGACAGTATGTTTGATATGTTGAAGTACCTGTTATATAATTGTCGGAACTTTCGTTCCATACAACTTTACCGTTTGTTTTTGTAAACTCGCCCTGACCGTCCTTGAAGATTGTCAGATTGCCAAACACAGCCTTACCGTCGCTGCCTGTCGTTTTAGAAACCATATGAGTTTTCATTGAGGTATCTTTAATGATTGTATTGATATCATCTGCAGTAAAGATACCCTCACCGGACACCTTCATCACCGCAAATTCCGTATCACTTACATTACCGCCTGTCTGATTCTTCTTGTTTACTGTTGCGCTTCCGTGTGTGGTTTCATTTGCAAACAGGGCTTCATTTTCTTTAACAGAAGTAGAATCGTTGAAGTATTCTGCAAGCTCAGCATCGGTTTTGTCTTTAATATCTGAGCTACTAACCTTAATATACTTAGGCGCTGTTACTTTACCGTTTTCAAGAAGTTCAATCTCGGCAAGCCAGGTGTTTGTATCCATTTTATAATCGGATGCATTTGCACCTTCGGCAAGAGCCTCGGTAATCTTAAATCTGTAAACACCCGCAGTGACTAATTTGAGGTTTTTGAATTCAACCTTACCGTTTTTGTCAGGTGTTTCCAAATTCGTGGAAATTGTTTTTGCGCTGTTTGTCTTGATAGGTTTGCCGTCGGCATCAGGTTTTGTTGTATCCATTGATTCAAGACCTGTCAATGTATAGACGAACTTGCTGCCGCTGTAAGCCTGACCGTCAAGAGTTTTATTTACCGAAATGGCAATGTTTGTAGGATTAACCTTATTGATAAAGTTAAGCGCATTTCCCGCTTCGGCGAGAGTACCGACAAATGTACCGTCGTCGAAGCTCTGATTGCCTACTTTGTAGGGAACATAACCTATAACTCTTTTCTCTGTAATCTTATAGGTTGCACCTACAGGAATATTGAGAAGCTTAATGCTTTCGCCCTTTTTGATTGTGAACGAACCGTCCAAGGGTGTACGGTAAGCTGTGCTTGAATAATCACTTGCGCCCTTCTCTTTGAGCTGATACTCAAGAGGATAGGTCTTGTAGTCATAGGTTGAATCGCTGCCGTCAAAGTCGAGAGCAATTGCAAATGTAAACTGCTGACTTGTGTCGTAGTCGGTTTTACCGTCTTCATCAACAACATTCTTTGAAATTTCAAGAGGTGCTGTCACTATCTTGTTAGTATAGTCGAGCTGGAGCTGTGCATAAGCCTTTTTATCAGCGGGATCCGCAAGATTGAATTCCGACTCCGTAGCTGAACCGCTCTTGATTATTGAACCGACTCTGTTGTTAACGAGTTCCCAGTTCGTTGTGTATTTAAGATTACTGCTGTCTGTTGACTCGTCAACCGTCATATAGTTGCCGGTCTTGAATGAGTTGTCAAAGTCAGCTATATAATTATCTTTAAGTGTGAAACCGCTGTTTGAAAGAGTTTCATTGCTTGTGCTTTCGTCTGATTTTGTAAGCTTGTAGCCTTTACCGGAGGTATCGTTGCCGTTCTCTTTGATTGTATAATCAAAAGTTTCATTAGCTTTGAGGTCATCTGAAATTTCAGAAACAACATCGCCTGTATCAAGTGCCTTTGTAACCTTGAGGTCATTGTTGGCAGGTGTCATTGTAAAGTTTACTGAGAAGTTAGACTCAGCCTCACCACGCTCCATATAGAATACTACCATATGGTATGTCTTGTTAGGATCAAGCTGAACACCATTGTTGATTGTCTTTGTAACGATGCCAAGATTTGTATGATGTAACACAGCGTCTCCGGTATACGGAGTGCCGTTATCGTTCCACATTCCACCGTAAAGGTCTGAAAGCGTAAGGGGGGCATCTGGTGTAAGATTGCCGTCAGTTATATTCTGCCACTTACAGAAGTTAGCTTTTGTATTTTTGCCAAGGTCTGCCTTTTTGAATTTGTAAAAACCGTCTGATTTGTCATAAGGTTCTACATAACGTTTACCATTATTATCTACACCAACACTTGTATCCTCCCAAACATTCAGACAGAAGTATTTATTATTTGTCTTAACCCAAAACTCATCACTCGGAACTGTAACTGTTGTCGACGATGATGAAGATGAGTAGTCGGCAAATACATCGTCAGCTGTTGCTTTCATTGTATTAAAGTTAATTGAACCTTTTGCCTCTTTATGGTCACCACCGAGGTCGAGAGCAAGTTCTGCGTTAGCACCTGTTGAATCTTCACCGATATAAACCCAAAGGTCATCGTCACCGCTGAAGTTAAAGGTTGCAGGTTTGTCGTCTGCAAGTAAACCGTTCTTCGGAACTCTGAAGTCTATATCAAGTCTGATACCGAAACCATAGTCAAGGTTATCGTTAGTACCCTTGCCCGATGATGTATTTGAAGTATTGTTGAATGGGAAAACACCATAACCGTTTTCTGTACCGCCGAATTTTCCCAAATCATCATGTACACCAAATTGTTCGCCCGCACCGTAGTTAATTTTGGTAGGTGTGAGGCCGTTCCATGTAAAGTAGATGTTATCTTTTGCATTTTTTGAAGTGAATTCATAAGTAGTAACACCATCAGGGTCAGTAGTTGTACGGAACGGGAAAGATGACTTATAAACATTGGCAACTCTTTTATCATTATATGTAGCGGTTGAAAGTGCCTCAGCATCAAAGTAAGGAGCCTTGACACCATTTGCAACCTGAAGATTGCCCTTACTGTCAAGCCTGTTGTACATAAGACCCTGTAAGGACTGGTTATAATTACCGTCGCCCCATGCCATACCGTTGGCGTTGTTTACTGCATAGTAATAGTTATCATTAAAATCGTTGATGTTTGTAAGTCCTTCTGCGTGGGTCTTAAATGTATCGTAGTGTTTATCACCCCTATACATATTACCGAAGTAGAGAGGATACTTCCAGTCCGATTTATGTGGTAAAGCAATCTTGCTTATGTAGTTGTTGAAGTTATCAAACTGATACCAATAGTCATACATATTGTCGTTACCCTGACACTGAAGATACCCGTTCGCCTGCTCCATATCCGACCAGTAGTCAAAGTATGTTGCGTCAACGCCTACGATGTCAGGATTATCTTTGAATGAATTTTCAACGACAGCACCATAGTTTACATTGTCTATTTCCGAGAATTTTGTCCAGCCTTCGCCTCTGGCTGTCTTAACATATGTAGCCGTGTTCTTGCTGTAGCCCGAATCATCATATCCCGAACCTGTCGGATATGAAGTTGCGGAAGATGCACCGTTGAGGTTATGTTCGTTCGGATGGAATCTTAAAAGCGCACCCGCCGGAATTTCACCTTTGAACACCACAGAACCGCTTACCTTGGTGTCTATGGTGTCTTTTGTAAGCTCAACTGTTCCTTCATAGGCATCGTTGTAGTCAAAAGTTGCATAAATCTTTGAAAGCGACTTCCAGTCATCGTTTGAAACATAAACTGTTTTATATGTTGCCTTTGACTGTTTGTCGGGAGATTCAACAGAAAGGTATTTACTTTCTTTGAACGAGCCGTCGGTAGAAAGATAAAATTCTGTGTCACCCGTAGCACCCGAAATGTCGAGGGTCTTGATGAACGGGTTAGTCCACTGACTTTTTGAAGCGTCATAAAGAGCATTATCTTTACTGTATGAGTCGTTAATACCGAGGTCGCTTGTTTGTGTTTCGCCCTTGTTGCTGAAGATTACATTTTTATGGGATGACTTAACATCTACATAGTAGTAATCGCTGTCTGAAGATGTCTTAGTCATTGCAGCACCCGGCCACTCTGCGTTGAAGTCAGTATCGTTTACCCAAGAATATGCATAAGCTTCATTATAGGTATCATTGCTGTTATAAAGATAGATACGACGGGAATCGCTTGCAACAGTCTTTTCGGGAAGAGTAAAATTAACCCCGGAAGAAAGCTCAATTTTTGTTGCACCGGATGGTGCAGTGGCTTCAAAAACTCCCGACGAAGGATCTTTGCTTACCTTTTCTGTTTTAAGAACCGTGCCGTCATCCTGAGCAAAACGACATGTAACAGAAGAAAAACCATTCCATTCCTTATTCTTGTTCAGGTTAATGTAAATCTTCTGATCCAAAGATGTTGCCGCAAACACATTAAGCGACATACCCGACACGGCACATATCGAAAGCATGAGGGTAAGTGCAAGCACAAGAGAAAAGCTTTTCTTTGCGGTTATGCAAAGCTTTTTACCTAATTTCATAATTTTTTCTTCTCCTTCATTGCCGATTACTTTGTTTTGGCAGTCAAAGTACAATTAAACAGAACTGCATAGGACAGTCCAATATATCTGCCAACTAATGATGAAACGCAATTTTTTGAATTTGTTCTTCTTTTTTACTTGTATACAATTATATAATATTTTATTGCATATTTGTAGAGGCAATACAGCCAAACTTTGGGTAATATTTTTGGCTATTTTGCATATCTGCAAGCACGATTTAATATTTTTGACCATAATGTGATTTTATTACTTATTTATCGCCATTTTTTGTGTTTAAGATAAATTATACCCATTGTACAACCTTAACAGGCAGTTAAAAAGTCAATTTCGGCACTAAATTTGTTGATTTTTAATTCTTTTTTCAAAAATATCAAAAATTTTATGCAGGTTTACTCCAAGCTGTGCGTGCGGAAATATGTATTATTTTGCGATTGCTGCTTTTAAAATGCCCCAAAACCAGCATTTTGCAGAATTTTTCAGATATATTTTTATAATCAATATCTATATCTCATCAAATTAATCACCGAATACCTTGAAAATTCGGCACAAATAAAGGGCAGAGTATTGCTCTCTGCCCCTCAAAATGTAATTCACTTAAATCGCAATTATACAAACCGCTTTATGCAAACATATTAAAGATCTCTGCCGCAGCACTTCTTGTACTTTTTACCGCTGCCGCACGGACAGGGATCGTTTCTGCCGATTTTCTTGCCCTTACGGATAGTCTTGTTGACAGAATCCGTACCGTCTGCAGAAGTTTCTGTAGGCTGAGCAACCTGCTCACGGTGAAGCGCCTGCTTTACTGCGTCCGACTGTTCAACAGTTCCTTCATCATCGGATGCAGACTGTGCCGCTGCGGCAGCCCTTTGAGCTGCTCTCTTTGCCGCTGCAATTGCATCCTGTCTTTTCTGAATCTCATAAACACGCTTTGGCATAATGAGCATCATCTTGACAGTATCTTCACGAATACTTTCAATCATCTCATCAAACATATCGAAGCCTTCAACTCTGTACTCAACAACAGGATCGTGCTGACCGTATGAACGAAGTCTGATACCGCTCTTGAGCTGATCCATATTGTCGATGTGATCCATCCAATGTGTATCAACATTCTTGAGGAGGTAAACACGCTCCATCTCACGGATTGTTTCCTCGGGAAGAAGTTCTTCGTTTTCCTTGTAGATTTCAAGAGCATCGTCAACGAGCATCTTCTGAATCTCTTCGGGTTCCATATCTTCAAGATCCTCAAGACTGAAATCGTACTTAGAATCATCTCTGATAAGCCAGCCTGCGTAGTAATCCTTGAGGCTTTGGAAGTTCCAATGTTCTGCAGGACCTTCGGGGAGATACTGCTTGATTGAAGTTGCGATTGTATCCTCAACCATTTTGAGGATTGTTTCGTGGAGATCCTCACCGTTAAGAACCTGATCACGCTGACCGTAGATGATTTCACGCTGTTTGTTCATAACATCGTCGTACTGGAGGACATCCTTACGAATGCCGAAGTTACGAAGCTCAACCTTTTCCTGTGAGCCTTCGATAATACTTGTGAGCATTTTGTTCTCAATAGGCATATCTTCGGCAACATTCATACGCTCCATCATCATTTTCATTCTGTCACCGCCGAACAGACGCATAAGGTCATCCTCGGTTGAGAGGAAGAAACGGCTGACGCCCGGATCGCCCTGACGGCCTGCACGGCCACGGAGCTGGTTATCAATACGGCGTGACTCGTGTCTTTCCGTACCCATAATGTAAAGACCGCCGGCCTCTCTTACCTTTTCAGCCTCGCCTTTAATTTCTTCCTTATACTTGTCATTCAGTTCTCTGAATGTATTTCTTGCATTGATGATTTCTTCATCATCGGTTTCCGCATAACCTGTAGCTTCTTCAATAAGCTCCTCTGTAAAGCCCTGCTTACGCATTGCGGCTTTTGCCATATACTCTGCGTTACCGCCGAGGATGATATCGGTACCACGACCTGCCATGTTGGTTGCGATTGTTACCGCACCGAGTTTACCTGCCTGAGCAACAATTTCAGCCTCTTTTTCATGCTGTTTTGCATTGAGGACATTGTGCTTAATGCCTCTCTTTTTGAGCATTTTTGAAAGAAGCTCCGACTTCTCAATTGAAATTGTACCGACAAGGACAGGCTGTCCCTTTTCGTGAGCCTCAACAATTGCGTCAATAACAGCGTGGAACTTGCCGTTTTCTGTCTTATAAACCGAATCGGGGAGGTCTTTTCTTAAAACAGGCTTGTTTGTAGGAATTTCAACAACATCAAGCTTGTAGATTTCCTGGAATTCTTCCGACTCTGTCTGAGCAGTACCTGTCATACCAGAAAGCTTTTTGTAAAGACGGAAGTAGTTCTGGAATGTGATTGTAGCAAGAGTCTTGCTTTCGCTCTGAACCTTTACGCCCTCTTTAGCCTCAATAGCCTGGTGAAGACCTTCGTTAAAACGACGGCCGTACATAAGACGACCTGTAAATTCGTCAACGATGATAACTTCGCCGTCCTTGACAACATAGTCAACATCAAGCTTCATAACGCCGTTAGCCTTGATAGCCTGATTTACATGGTGCTGAATTGTAAGGTTATCGGGATCGGTAAGGTTTTCAATACCGAAAAATTCTTCGGCTTTCTTAACACCGCTCTGTGTGAGGGTTGCTGTTTTCTGCTTTTCATCAACAACATAATCAATGTCGTTTTCCTTGTAATATTCCTCCATATCCTCTTTTGCGTCAAGTTCTGCAAAACGCTGAACTTTAAGAGTTTTTGCAAAAGCGTCAGCCTTTGCATAAAGGTCTGTTGACTTGTCGCCCTTACCCGAAATAATAAGAGGAGTTCTTGCCTCATCAATGAGAATTGAGTCAACCTCATCGACAATTGCAAATGCGTGCGGACGCTGAACCTTGTTTTCCTTGTAAACTACCATGTTGTCACGGAGGTAGTCAAAACCGAGTTCGTTGTTTGTTCCGTATGTAATGTCTGCGGCATAAGCCTTTTTTCTGCCGTCATTGTCAAGGTCATGGCAGATAAGGCCGACCGAAAGACCGAGGTATCTGTAAAGCTTGCCCATCCACTCTGAGTCACGGCGGGCAAGGTAATCGTTGACTGTTACAATGTGAACACCTTCGCCTGTAAGAGCGTTGAGGTATGCAGGGAGGGTAGCAACCAAGGTTTTACCTTCACCGGTTTTCATCTCGGCGATTCTGCCCTGGTGAAGAACGATACCGCCGATAATCTGAACGGGGAAGTGCTTCATACCAAGCACTCTCCAGCCTGCCTCACGACAGGTTGCAAATGCTTCGGGGAGAATATCGTCTGTTGTTTCGCCGTTGGCAAGTCTTTCTTTAAGAATTGTTGTCTGGTTCTTGAGTTCACTTTCGCTCATAGCCGCATATTTATCTTCGAGTGCAAGCACCTTGTCACAGATTGGTTGCACACGCTTAACTTCACGCTTGCTGTAGTTGCCGAACATAGCCTTTAAAAAATTCATCAGGGTTCTTCCTTTCAATGTACCGAAAAAATCGGTCAAACTGTATTTTCAATAATATAATTTTAATTTACTGCACCGCAGACGCTCCAAGGCTTTTTGCAGCCTGAATCATTGCGGCCTCAACCACGGGACCGGCATATTGAAAACCGAAACCCGAATCCTGTACAACACAGGCAAAGGCAAGAGGGCAGTCCTCATCTTTTGAGTAGCCGACCATCCAGCCGTTAGGGTTCTTATCATCGCCGACTTCACCCGTACCTGTTTTGGCACAGACTGTAAGTCCGCCGAAAAGGTTGTCGCCGTAGTAATCCGAAACGGTGTATCTCATAACATCATCAAGCTTTGCCGCCGTATCGGATGAAAAAAGCTCCTGTCCGCTGCTCTTGTAGTTTATGCCGAGTGCGGAGAGTATGGACTCATCTTTGATAAGGGTAGGGTTTGTAGCCTTACCGCCGTTTGCGATTGCACCGCAGATAATTGCCATCTGCATCGGGTTTACCTTGTCATTATACTGACCTACGCCCGACCAGCCAAGCTGGTTTTCATTGGCATCGCTGACATCATATGAACCTTTTGCGGTTTTAATTCCGTCAACATCAAAGGAGCTGTTAATGCCGATTTTCTCAGCAGTTTTTGTCATTGTGTCACTTCCGAGTTCAACGGCAAGCTTTGCAAAAACAATATTGCAGGAATGTGCCATTGCCTCTTTATATGTCAGCGTTCCGTGAGTTTCCGTACAGGTAACTTCACTTCCGCCTATGTTCTCACTTCCGTTACAAACCCAAGTGCGGTCATAAAGGTCGGGAATATTCTCGATTGCCGCCGCAGATGTAACGATTTTGAAGATTGAACCCGGGGTAAAGGTTGACGAAAGCACATTATCAAGGTAAACGCCCTCGTATTCGCTTTCGTTGTCCTTGGTAATTTCGGGAGGAGCCTGCGGATCGTAAGCCATGGTGCTTATGGAACAGATAACCTCGCCTGTTTTGTAGTTATATATTACACATGCACCTTTTTTGTTATAAGCTGCAAGAACATCATAAGCCGCCGCACAGGTTGCGGAATCGACTGTCAGCTTTATATCGTGAGAGGCACGCAATGATTCCGGCATATTAAGTCCGAAAACAAGGTTATAGCCTATCAGCTGAGAACGATACATACTTTGAACAGCCGTTGAAATGTTAAGGCTGTCATCACCGACAACATGAAGCAGAGATTTTCTTACGCTCTCGCTTTCGTTATAAACTCTTTTACCGTCAACCGTCTGTGCAAGAGCCGTGCCGTTGCGGTCATAAATTGCTCCTGCCTGTGCAAGGCCGCCGTCACCTGCTATATGCGCATTATATGCCTGATCAACCCAATCGTCTGCCCCTGTTACAAGCTCAAAGGCAAGATAGCCGAGTCCGCCGATAAACGCAAGCGCAACTATATATATAAGTGTACTTCTGCGAAGTATTTTTTTCAAACCTTACACCACCCTGTGTATCAGTAGGGGCGTTCATTGGACGCCCGCAAGTAAAGGCACTAATTTTATTTAATACCAAAGTACATATATGAAAAACAAGTTTTCAATTTACTAAACTTATCTTTTTACCGAATAAGTTCTCTCGTCTGCGGCTTTGATGAATGCAACAAGTCCCCAACAAGACATAATACTTGAACCGCCGGCAGACACAAACGGAAATGTTACGCCTGTAAGCGGAAGGACATCGGTTGCACCGAAAACATTGAGAGAAAGCTGAACGACAAAAAGTCCTGCCGCACAGCACGCTGAAATCGAATAAAAGGTACTTCTGCTTCGGGTTGTAATTGCCCTTGCATAAATAAACATTGCACCTACTGCCACGGCAAGTGTGAACGCAACGATAACTCCCATTTCTTCCGAAACAAGTCCGAAAACAAGGTCACTTTCGGATGCGGCAACCTGCTTTAAAAAACCATTGCCGATACCTACGCCGAAAAGTCCGCCGCTTGCCATATATGTGAGAACTCTTGCCTGCTGATAACCTAGGTTGTCCTGAGTATGTTCCCACACATGACGCCAGCCCGAAAAACGGTCGGCAACATACGGTTTAAACTTGAGGACAAAGGTTACGCCGAAAATTGCGGCGGCAACAGCAAGAATAATCGTCTTGAAATCGCCCGAGCGCATAAACGCTGTGAGCAAAAATGTTACAAAGAAGATGAGCGCAGTACCAAAGTCACCCATAAGAGCCAAAAGTCCGACGCATACTGCCGAGAAGATAATGTACTCAAGCAGGTTCTTCTTTGTCATCAACACATCAAGTGAACTTGCGCCGATAAAGATGAAAATAATCTTTGCAAGCTCTGACGGCTGAAATGAAAACGAGCCGATATAAATCCAGTTGGCGGCGCCGTTTGTAATCTTACCGAATACAATTGTTACACCCAAAAGACCGACCGCACAAATCATTGCCGGAAGTCTGAGTTTATTTACCTTATCGGGATCTTCAATCAGCTTGATGATTACGCAGAAGAAAATCATACCTATTGCGGCGGCAACAAGCTGAACATAAGCCGAGCGTTCCGACTGTCTGATAAGCATCATTACGCCTATGCCCGTCAAAAACAGGGCAAGCGATTCAAGCTCGAAATTTACTCTGCGAATTACAAAATAGGAGATAAAGAAGAATCCCCATTCAACAGCCGCAAGAGCGCCGAACAGCACGAGCGGAGCCATTGTATTTGTGCCGTCATTCCAGAACATTGCCTGAACGCACATAAAAAAGTGAAAAAATGTAATAAGAAGCATAAGCTTCCACGATTTCATTGCAGGCTTATCGCTGACCTTTGAGAAAAACCAGCTCGACTGCAACGGCTGTTGGAACTCCTCGCCTCTTTTTACTATAAGGCTTGTACCGCCTATTGTTATTGTATCGTCAATTAGCACCTTTGCTCTGCCTCTTGTTCTTTTGCCGTTGAGCATTGTGCCGCTCTTTGAGTCGGTATCGCTTACATACCAACCGTCTTTACGGCGAAGGAGTACGCAATGATTTCTTGAAACCGTCGGGTCATCAACGGTTACATCACTGCTTTTACTTCTGCCGATTGAATTTTCCCAAAAAAGCACGGGGAGTATCTCGCCAGTTGCAGGGTTCAAAAGTGAAATCAAAGGAGTTTCGGGACGGCGGCGACGGCGCATTGCGGCAAAGCACTGGTACACAATTATTATTGCATAAACAGGCATAAGAAAACGCAGTGCAACAACACCCATATCGAAAATTATCGAAAGATCCGGCACTTTTTTCAACTCCTTCACAAATCATCTGTCCTAAAAATAAGCATACTTAAAGTTATACAGTTTAAATAATAATCCAATTTCCTCCAAAAGTCAATATTTTCATTCGTGAAGATAGTTTTTTAAGTCAAATACTTTCATGCCCGAGCGTTATTTTCTATATTAAGGTAACTTTGTAGCCGAGTGCCTCGGCAGTCAATTCGTGAAGATAGTTTGTGCAATAGAAAACTAAAAATGCCCGAGCGTGACTTCCTATATTAAGATAGTTTTTTCAGCCGAGTGCCTCGACAGCCAATTCGTGAAGACAGTTTGTACAATAGAAAACTAAAAATGCCCGAGCGTAGCATTTTAATTGTTTGTACAAACCAAACTGTAGGGGCGTTCATCGGACGCCCGCTTAATAAAACCTTATGTTTATTCACATAGCTTTTGGATTGATAAAAGCTGTGTATCATCTGTAGCGGCGAACGCCCCCACGAGTTTGTGCTTTTTATACAATTTTATTAAACTCCTTGATTTATTAACTTCAATAATTTATAATAACTTTGACAGAGTATTTGTTAATCCATCTGTTGAGTGTTTCGCCACTTATTTAAAGGGCGAGTGTTTTTTATCGTTGAGCGTTTCGCCGCTTGTAAAAGTGCGAGTATTAACAAAAGACCTCACGAAATTCGTGAGGTCTTTTATCATGATATATCTATGAGGATTAATGAAGACTTTTCATTTTATCGGCTTTATCACGGCATATATGCGACCATTTGCAGTCGCCGCACACCTGCGAAAGCCTGTCTTTTAAAATTATATTTTCCCTTGCAATTCTCGAAAGCTCTTTCCAATCGGCAGTATCGCCGATTTTCATTCCGAGTAAATCAAGACATCTTTTGTCATAGCATGACGCCTTGCCCGTAACATCGCAGCTGCCGTTGTCACGGTTCGGACACGATGAACAAATTTCGTCACAACCGCCCGTAAGCGTAAGGTTTGCGTTGTTATTTTCAAGAACCGACACTATTTTTGCCATTCCGCAGACAAATTCATCGCTGTAACCCTTGCCTTCAAAAAACTGCACACAAAGGCTGTGGTGCGGTCTGAACTTAAAGCTTAACGATTTTGTCAAGACGATTCACCAAAACTGTTGCAACAACAATCTTTGCAGCATCTGCAAGAAGGAACGGAACAACGCAGGTGAGAAGTGCGGCAACAAAGTCTGTGTGCATTGCAATCATAAACCAGATTGTACCGAAAAGGTAGCATACTGCAAGGCCTGCAACCATTGAAACCGCAAGCACCCAAAGCTTTCTGCCGAGAAAATCAGTCATAAGTCCAACGATAAGTGCCGTAAAGAGGAAACCGATTATATAACCGCCTGTCGGACCGCCGAGAACGCCGATTCCGCCTGAGAATCCTGCAAACACGGGAACACCGATTGCACCGAGGAGAACATAAACCGCAACGCTGATGAGTCCTCTTTTCCAACCGAGCATAGCCGCAGCCATAAAAATGCCGAGAGTCTGAAGTGTGAACGGAACTGTCATCGGAATCTGAATCTGTGCGCACACTGTGATGATTGCGACGAACATCGCCATATACACAAGGCTTAATACATTACTTTTTGATTTACTGTTTGTTTTTGCTTCTGTCATAAAATTACCTCTCCTTTGCAAAACCGCTTCTTTTGTTTTGCAGATTGTCAACCAAATTATTTTATCAGTTGACAATTATTATAGTACCAATTATCGCATTTGTCAACCCAATTTATGTTTTAAAGTGACAATTACAATCCGTTTTTATGTAACAATTGACTTTACAACCGTCTTATAATACAACTGAGTTAACCAAACAGAACATAAAAACAGGGACAGCATTTTGCTGTCCCTGAAATTTTTGTAAAGATTAAGTTTGCGTGCTTACAATTAAGCCTTGTTAACCGAACCGAAGAGTTCCATCTTTTCCTTAACAGTAGCCTTGATAGCCTCTGCACCGGGAGCGAGGAGCTTTCTTGGATCGAAGCCCTTGCCTTCGAGATCCTTGCCCTCTTCAATATACTTTCTTGTAGCTGCTGCAAATGCGAGCTGGCACTCTGTGTTAACATTGATCTTTGAAACGCCGAGTGAGATAGCCTTCTTGATCATGTCGGCAGGGATACCTGTACCTCCGTGGAGAACGAGCGGCATCTCGCCTGTAAGCTGCTGGATAGCGTCAAGAGTTTCAAAGCTGAGGCCCTGAAGTACCAGTGGCATATCGCCAACCTTTTCCTTGATAGCAGCAAGTGTCTCGAATGAAAGACCTGGCCAGTTTGCTGGATACTTACCGTGAATGTTACCGATACCTGCTGCGAGCATTGTTACGCCGAGGTCTGCAACCATTTTGCATTCCTTAGGATCTGCGCACTCGCCCATACCGATAACGCCATCTTCCTCACCACCGATGGAGCCA
>ENA-OOSD01000034-OOSD01000034.1-human-gut-metagenome-genome-assembly--contig:-NODE-34-length-19013-cov-5.505117_pt1 | contig 19013 bp, 12 predicted proteins | sample MGYA00241180_ERZ501218 | MGnify/ENA primary metagenome ERZ501218 (study PRJEB25962, sample SAMEA2042436) | human gut metagenome | biome: human gut; feature: human-associated habitat; material: faeces... | reverse complement strand
ATGCACCGGAATATACAGAACGTTTCGAGCTGTTTATGAACGGCTGGGAAATGGCTAATGCATATTCAGAGCTTAACGATCCGATTGACCAGAGAGAGCGTTTTAAGGCTCAGGAGGCACTTCTCGCACAGGGCGATGATGAGGCTAACACAACCGATGAGGATTTCCTCAACGCACTTGAAATCGGTATGCCTCCGACAGGCGGTATCGGCTTTGGTATCGACAGAATGTGTATGCTCCTCACAGATTCAGCCGCAATCCGTGATGTTCTCCTCTTCCCGACAATGAAGTCCTTAGATGGTGTAAATAAGAAAAATGATGTAAATAATACAGCTTCTGAAGCACCTGAAAAAAATGTAAAAACTGAGTCTGAAAAGATTGATTTTTCTAAGGTAAAGGTAGAGCCTTTATTTGAGGAATTTGTTGATTTTGATACATTCAGCAAGTCAGATTTCCGTGCAGTAAAGGTTAAAGAGTGTGTTGCAGTACCGAAGTCAAAGAAACTGTTACAGTTTACTCTTGATGACGGAACAGGCACAGACAGAACCATTTTAAGCGGTATTCATAGCTTTTATGAGCCGGAAGAACTGGTTGGAAAGACTCTGATTGCTATCACAAATCTTCCACCGAGAGCTATGATGGGCATTGACTCTTGCGGTATGCTCCTCAGTGCTATTCATGAAGAAGAAGGCGAAGAAAAGCTTCATCTTCTGATGGTAGATGACCACATTCCGGCAGGTGCGAAGCTCTATTAAGATGATGTAAAGATGTACCGTTTTACCAAATAGACGGGACATACTTCATTTGATAAAAAACTGAAAAAACAGCGATTTACATCAAACTTACATCATTTGATGCAGAAATCGGTGCAAGCAAGAAAAAATCGCATAATTAGTGCAATGAGTGGGCAATTCCAATTGGAGTTGCCCATTTTTAAAACAAACAGAAATACAAATCGGAATTTTTGAGAGAAATTTAAAAACCGTCTCATTGCATGAGTATATTTATTGAGATATGATTGGCTTGGAGGTGATACTTATGGCAAATGAAGATAAAAAAGATTTTAATGCTATGCTTATGGATAGCAAGGATATGCCTAAAGTTCAAATAATAACAGATGAAAAGAGCATTGAAAAATATGGTGGAGATAAAATGTACTTTGCCCCACCTATTGACTATGACAAAGTAATGCGACTTGTGCCTTGTGGTAAATTGCTTACTGTAGGTACAATAAGAGATTACTTTGCTAAACAAAGCGGTGCTGATTTTACAGAGCCAATCACAGCTGGAATTTTTGTTTCAATAGTTGCATGGGCGAGTTATCAGCGTGCAGAAGATAAAACACCTTATTGGAGAACATTAAAAGCAAATGGGGAATTAAATGCAAAGTATCCTGGAGGAGTTGAGGCACAAAAGGAGATGCTTGAGAAGGAGGGACATACTGTAATACAAAAAGGTAGAACCAATATTAAGTATTATGTTAAGGACTACGAAAAAGCATTATTTACATTGTAATAGATAATGTGAAACTTTCAGTTTGCCAACTTGCCCTTTGAGAGAGGAGAAATCCCTTTCTCAAAGGGCTTTTTCTATTTATACGGATATTCGCAAACTACAAGATAAAGCCAAAACTTCATATACTCTAAGCACAAGGAGGTTGAGGTTTGGCTATGAATAACAGTTTAGCAGAAGTACACCCGGAGCTTGTTTCGGAGTGGTCGGAAAAGAATTTAACGCTTACGCCTGATGACATTACTTTCGGTTCAAATAAAAAAGTATGGTGGAGAGGTGCTTGCGGTCATGAATGGCAGGCAAGCGTTAAGGCTCGTTCTAATGGAGAGAAATGTCCGATATGTTCCGGTGCGAGAGTGATTGCAGGTATTAACGATTTGGCGACATTAGAGCCACTATTGGTAAAGCAGTGGTCGAAAAAGAATAAGATAAAACCGATAGAGGTTTCTATTGGTTCTCATAAGAAAGTGATATGGAGATGTAAAAAAGGTCACGAGTGGGAAGCTGCCGTTAAGAGCAGGACAATAAATAAAACAGGTTGTCCGTACTGCTCTCATAATAAAGTGTTGGCAGGATTTAATGACCTTGCAACACTTCTGCCGGATATAGCTGCCGAGTGGTCGGATAGAAATTATCCGTTACTTCCAACTCAGGTTACGGTCTTTGCCAATCGTAAGGCTTGGTGGAAGTGTAAGGATTGCGGCAGAGAGTGGAACACCCTTATTTCTACTCGTTCCGGTGGGAGCAAATGCCCGTATTGCAGTGGGTACATATTCCTGAAAGGGTTTAATGATTTGCAGACAACACACCCTGAAATTGCTTCGGAGTGGTCGGAGAAGAACTTACCATTGAAGCCTGATGAGGTAAATGCAAAATCGAGGAAAAATGTCTGGTGGAAGTGCAGAAAATGCGGTAACGAGTGGAAATCAGTTATCAATGCCCGTGTGAAAGGTACGGTATGCCCCGTTTGTGCGGAGAGAGAAGTCCTTGCCGGATATAATGATTTGGCGACAACAGACAGTCAGCTTCTTAGCGAATGGGATTATGAACAGAATAAACTGAAACCTACAGAGGTATCACGAACTTCGGCAAAGAGAGCGTGGTGGAAATGCAGGCACGGTCATTCGTGGAGTATGAAGATAAATGAAAGAACGATATTGAATAAAGGCTGCCGAATTTGTGAGCAGGAGTATTTGTCATTGTTTCCTGCTTTGGCTGTCAGCTATTATTCTAATAAGAAAGGCTTGAAAGCAGAACTTGGTTCTGACCGATTGCTTGGAGTTCCGCTTGAAACATACATAGCTTCAGAGAAGTTGGCTATTGAGTCAGAAAGTGCTGACGAGAATATAGAAATAATGAAAGCATATATGTGCAAGCAAAGAGGAATAAGGCTGATTAAGTTGCCGATGAAAGGCACAGAACTGGATTATGCCAATAATTTAAAGAAAGCTTTTCAGAACGTACATATATTTATTTCTTCTGATACCGAGGAAGATGTGGAGATAATCAAAAATACATTTGAAAGATGGAGGGACAGCCAATGAGAGAGAAAACCTATCATCTATACTTAAATGAAGAAGAACGAAGCCGAGTGATACAATTGCTCATTGAATTGAAGAACAATTTAGCAGCTCAGGGACGATACACCGACGCAGTAGATGATGTTCTATGTAAAGTGCTTGAAGCAAAGAAAAAGAAATTGAAAATTGAATACATTTAGAACGTGATTTGCCGTCTGTTTCCTAACCGGAGCAGGCGGCTTTTTTAATTTCCAAAAATTTTTTTGAAATATTTTTGGAAAAGCGGAGATTTTGGGTGTGCATTTCATACCCCTTTGTCCAAATGAGTGAAGGGGTTCATTCCGGATAGCAAAAACGGAAGCCTTTTCGCTTGAAAATTGAATAAGTCATTCACTAAGACTTTATTTCTGATGATAGCCACTTTAGCAGGTACGCCGTGATTTCTGTATTTCAGAATAGCGAGAACTCCGGCTATGAGTATCAGGTTGCCCCTGATATGGCGATGACAGTCAGAATGATAATGATACTTCTCTACGGAGCTGGCGGAGTACCCGGCAGAGGTTAGAACCCTATGATACAGATAAGCAGTCTGTTCCTTAGTGATTTCCCATAAGCATTTTGCTTGGCAAGGGGTGTTGAGAACAAATATTGCTATGACCGATTAGGAAATGAGTCGGTCAGGTACATAGCCATAATGCGGTGGCTATGAATTTTCAGAAAGGAGGGCAAAAAGAAGTGTCAAACTGTAAAACGATTTCCGTATGTAACCAGAAAGGCGGAGTCGGAAAGACTACCACAACCGTTAATCTCGGAGTCGGGCTTGCAATGCAGGGCAAGAAAGTATTGCTCATAGACGCAGACCCGCAGGGAGATTTAACGACTTGTCTTGGTTGGCAGGATACAGACGGCTTGGGTATCACGCTTGCAACGAAACTCACAGATGTAATCAATGAAACGATGACAGACCCTATGGTTGGTATCCTGCACCACGAAGAAGGTGTTGACCTTGTTCCGGCAAACCTTGAGCTTTCAGCAATGGAATTTAACCTTGTGAACGCAATGAGCAGAGAAACTACACTCAAGAATTATCTGAGTCAAGTGAAGAACAGATATGATTATGTAATTATAGACTGTATGCCTTCACTTGGTATGGTTACTCTCAATGCTTTATCGGCGGCAGACAGTGTTATTATTCCGGTTCAGGCTCAGTATTTGCCTGCAAAGGGTATGACACAGCTTGTGCAGACCATTTCAAAAGTAAAGAAGTATATCAATCCGGATATTAAGATAGACGGTATGCTTCTTACTTTGGTGGATAGCCGAACAAACCTTGCAAAGAGTACGGTGGAAGCACTCAGGGCAAACTTTGGTAATCAGATAAGAATGTATCGAACACAAATCCCGATTGCCGTAAAAGCCGCTGAAACTTCTTCCAAAGGCAAGAGTATTTATGCTTATGAGCCAAACAGCACAGTGTCTAAGGCATACGCTGAATTTACAAAGGAGGTGTTAGCCGATGGCAGGAAGAAAGAGCGACTTCACTCTCACGAAGCTCGATGATTTATTTACCACGCAGGCACAGAGAGATGAAGAACAGCTTTCAAAAATCCGAGATATTCCATTGGAGCTAATTGATGATTTCCCCGACCACCCGTTTAAGGTCAGGGACGATGAAGATATGATGCAGCTTGTGGAGAGTGTCAAGGAAAGAGGAGTGATTACTCCGGCAACGGTAAGGCAGAAAGAGGACGGCAGATACGAACTTGTTTCAGGACACAGACGAAAGCGAGCTTGTGAACTGGCAGGATTTGAAACACTGAGAAGTGAGATTGTAGACCTGAACAGAGATGAAGCGACCATTTTAATGGTTGAAAGTAATTTCCAGAGGTCAGAGATATTGCCGAGTGAAAAAGCCTTTGCCTATAAAATGCGTTTGGAAGCAATGAAAAGACAAGCAGGCAGACCTACAAAAAATAATTTAGTCCCAGTGGGACAAAATTATTCAAGGGAAGAACTTGCTGCACAAAGTGGAGAAAGTCAAACACAAATACAGCGTTATATTCGTCTGACAAACCTTGTTCCTGAACTGCTTGAATTTGTTGACGAGGGGCGTATTAAAATGCGTCCTGCCGTAGAACTTTCTTACCTTGATGAAGATTGCCAGCGTGATGTGGTTGACGAAATCGACCTGAATGACGCAACCCCGTCACACGACCAGACAATCCGTATGCGAAAGTTATTCAACGAGGGCAACCTTACAACAGAAGCAATCCACGCTGTTATGTCTGAGGAAAAGCCGAACCAAAAGGAAAAAATCGTGTTGAGGGGCGACAGAGTAAGACAGCTTATCCCGAAAAACATTCCCGTCAGTCAGACGGAGGATTTTGTCTGCAAGGCATTGGAGCATTACAACAAGTTTTTGCGTAACCGTGCAGAGCGTGACAGCAGATAGCCTGTTTTACAGTTCCCCTTTCTCACACTCTAACCCCTTAGTTATACTTCTACCTACCGAAAATGATATATATTATCTCACTTGAATATAACTATCTCAAAGTATATGTCTATCTCTAAGGGGCAATCGCACAGTATGAACGGACTGGAGGTGTATGGTAAAATGAAAAATTAACGAAAAATCCGCATTTGTTTTTCGGCAGGTAAATTCTGTCGTAAGAGAAAATCCACAAAGGCACATCGTAGCGATACGGTGTGTTTTCAATTTTTACAGGAGGAAACGCAATGATAAAGTCAAAATTCAAAAGAGTCACGTCGCTTTTCTTGGCGACCCTTATGTGTGTGACCACTTTTGCAGGCATTGGCTCGACAACAGCATATGCTGCTTCGGGAGAAAAAGCCGATGTTTATATGGTCGATTTCCCTCGTGATGGCGATGCTAATTACGATGGGGTATGGGGACACAGCAATTTGACCTTGAAAAATGGTTGGCATACCGGACGTTCCAATTTTACCAATCTTAAGGCTATTGGCTCATACTCAGGCAATGTTGCTTATTGTATTGAGCCGGGAATTTCGCTCAAGGTCGGTCAGACAATGAATAAGTATGACGAAAATTATTTTAATAACCTTGCATCCAATGGGGTTATTTCCGGAGATGAAATCCGTCTTTTCGTTGGTCGTATTTTACAGTATGGCTATCGTGGGACAATCTCGACATCTTGGAGGTCACAGAATGAAGCAGCAGCAAACAGCATTGCACAGGCTTATGCCACACAGCTTCTTATCTGGGAAACTGTTATCGGAGAGCGTGATGTGAACTTCAATCATGTAGCAGCCAGTGGTTGCAGCAATGTGAAAGATGTCATCAATGCAAGGCATCCGCTCCGCAATAAGATTTTCAGTTATTACAACAGTATGGTGCAGAGTGTACAGAACCATGCGACCATACCAAGCTTTTGTAATAAATCATCCGGTTCGGCAAAGACAATAGAACTTGAGTGGAATGGAAGTAAGTACACAACTACCCTGACAGACTCAAACAATGTGCTGTCCAAATATAATTTCAAGGCAAGTATCAGTGGAGTGAACTTTTCAGTGAATGGTAACAAACTTACTGTTTCTATGGATACTGCACCGAGTAAGGAATTTACCATTACCGCAACGAAGAAAAATGCAGTCCGCAGAGGTGTGGTTGTATGGTCAGAGGGCAAACACGGTCAGAACTCCAGTGTGCAGGATGTTGTCAGCTATGCTCAGGAAGTAAGCGACAGTATCAACGGTTATGTGAAAATGAAAGTCAGCTATGGCTCTTGTCAGATTGTAAAGACCAGTGAGGACGGCAAGGTTGACGGTATTAACTTCACAATTACCGGAAACGGTATCAATCAGACGGTTACAACAGCCAATGGCGGTAAGTTCCAGATTGATAACCTTATGCCGGGTATCTATACTGTAACCGAGCAGGCATACGATAAGTACGAGCCGCAGGAAACACATAGAGTTACTGTTGTAGCAGGACAGATTGCAAAGGTCACTTTCAATAACAAATTGAAGCGTGGCGACCTTCAGGTAGTGAAGTCCTCAGAAGATAACCTTGTTGAAGGTGTGAAGTTCCATCTTTTCGGTACTTCTCTTTCCGGTGATGCTGTTGACCAGTATGCAGTTACAGACAAAAACGGTGTGGCAACTTTCAAAGATGTGCTTATCAGTGGTTCTGAACCATATACACTTGAAGAAGTAGACACAGCTATCCGTTATGTCGTACCGAAAAATCAGACTGTACCAGTGAAGTGGAAAGAAGTAACCACAAGAAACTTCAATAACATTTTGAAGAAATTTACTGTAACAGTCACAAAGAGCGACGCTGAGAAAGGCGAAGCACAGGGCAATGCCAAACTTTCGGGAGCAGTTTACGGTATCTATAAGGGAGAAACGCTTGTAGATAAGTATGTTACTGATGAAAACGGTCAGTTCACTACTAAAGAATATGTTTGTGATACCGACTGGACAATCCGAGAAATCACACCGTCAGAGGGATATTTGCTTGATAAGACTATCCATGAAGTAGGTGCAGACCCGAAACTTTATGAGGTGGAACACAACCTTACTTCCAATGATGTAACCGAGCAGGTAATCAAAGGCAATGTGGCTATCATCAAACATACCGATGACGGAGAAACAAAGATTGAAACACCTGAAAAGGGTGCTTCCTTTGAGATTTATTTGAAATCTGCCGGAAGCTATGACGCAGCCAATAAAGACGAGAGAGATACCATTGTTTGCGATGAAAATGGCTTCGGTCAGACAAAAGATATGCCGTATGGTATTTATACCGTACACCAGACTTCTGGTTGGGAAGGCAGAGAGATGATGGATGATTTTGATGTGTTCATTTCACAGAACGCACAGACTTATCGTTATCTCATCAATAACCGTAACTTCGAGAGCTTTGTCAATGTAGTTAAGGTGGACGCAGAAAGCGGAAAGAGTATTCCGTATGCAGGAGCAGGATTTAAGATTTACGACCCGCAGGGTAATCAGGTCAAAATGACCTTTACTTATCCGACACCGACCACGATTGATGTGTTCTATACCGATGCAAATGGTTCTCTTGTCACACCTGAGAAACTGGATTACGGCAAGGGGTATTCTATCGTAGAGGTACAAGCTCCATACGGATATGTACTTGATGATACTCCGGTATATTTTGATATTACCGAAGAAAATTCCACAGAGGAAGGCGGCGTAACTGTTGTGAAAGTCAATAAGCCGAATATGGCACAGAAAGGTACTATCACGGTTGAAAAAACCGGAGAAGTATTTAGTGGTGTCAATGTAAGTGGTTCTGAGGACAGTGATGTTATTTATCAGCCTGTTTATGAAGTGACAGGACTTGAGGGAGCAGTTTATGAAGTCCGTGCTGCGGAAGATATTAGCACACCGGACGGTACGCTCCGCTGTTCAAAGGGCGAAGTGGTAGATACTATCACAACAAGCTCCGATGGATTTGTGAAGAGCAAAGAACTTTATCTCGGAAAATACGAGGTCAAGGAAATTACAGCACCTTACGGAATGGTAGTCAGTGGCGAAACCCATACGGTTGAGCTTACTTATGCAGGTCAGAATATCTCTGTTACCGAAACTTCCACATCATTCTATAACGAAAGACAGAAAGTGCAGGTAAGCCTTGTAAAAGCCATTGAAAAGGATAAGACATTTGGTATTGGCGACAACGGAGAAATCAAAAACATCAGCTTTGGTCTTTATGCCGCAGAAGATATTGTATCTGCAAGCGGTACAGTTATTCCGGCTGATGGACTGATTGAGATTGTCAGCGTAAATGAAAATGGAACTGCTGTTATGAAGTCAGACCTTCCGTTTGGCAAATACTATGTCAAGGAGATTGCAACCGATGAGCATTATGTTCTCTCTGATACGAAATATCCGGTTATGTTTGAATATGCAGGTCAGGATACCGCAACAGTTGAAATCAAAGTGAATGATGGAAAAGAAATCAAGAATGAACTTATCTATGGTTCTGTATCAGGTAAGAAGATTGACGAGAACGGAGAAGCACTTGAGGGTGCTGTTATCGGTATCTTCAAAGCCGAAGAAACAGAATTTACAAAGGATACTGCACTTATGACGACTACCTCTGCAAAAGACGGTAGTTTTTCTTTTGCAAAAGTTCCTTATGGCAAATGGATTGTAAGAGAAATCGAGCAGCCAAAGGGATTTGTTCTTGATGAAAAGGCGTATGAGGTCAATATCAGCAAAGCCGAGCAGGTAGTTGAAATTGAGATTGTCAATGAGTATGTTCACGGCAATATCAGACTCACGAAGGTGGACGCTGAATATCCAGATAACAAACTTACGGGTGCAACCTTTGAGGTATATAAGGACACCAATGAGAACGGAAAGATTGATGATGGCGATGAACTTATCGGAAATCTTGAAGAAACCGAAACCGGAATTTATGAGATGAAAGAGCTGCTTTACGGAAAATATATTGTCCGTGAAACAAAAGCACCAGAGGGCTTCCTGCTTGATAAGGGAGAATACTCTGTTTTCATTGAGAAAGACGAAACAACTTATTCCGTTGAGAATAAGGCTGGTGTTGGATTTATCAATGAAGCTATGCGTGGAACACTGAAAATCGTCAAGACATCTTCAGATGGTAAGGTTAAAGGTTTTGCGTTCAGAGTAACCGGAGCAAACGGTTATGATATGACATTTGAAACAGATAAGAACGGCGAAATTGTGATTGAGGGACTTCGTATTGGCGAATATACCGTATCCGAAGTGGCAAACAATGCCTCTGCCGCATATATCACACCTGCCGACCAGAATGTTACTATCAAACTTGATGAAACAGCCGTTGTAAAAATGCACAATGAGTTGAGGGATACTCCGAAAACAGGAGATGATACCAATATGAAACTTTGGTATGTCCTTGCCGGACTTTCTGCTGTCGGTATCGCCGTAACTTCTGTTGTTGCATACAAAAAGAAGAAAAAGGAGGGTAACGAGTAATGGAAGCAAAGACAATTATCGCTATCGCATTAGTCGCCGTTATTGTCGGCGGCTTTATCTTTCTTCAGGTTAAAAACCGTAAGAAGTAAGTAACAAGCGAACATTAACCAGTCGGGGCAGAGCGTAAAAAACTCTGTCCCTTTAATTTTTGGAGGAACATTATGAAACAACAGAAAACGGTGGAGAGCCGAGTGCTTGAAATCTTAAAGGAATGCCCGATGTCGAGGTATGATGATATGCTTCTTATTCTGCATTATTACAATCGGTACGGATATATACCTGCCGGAAATCTTCCGCTTGAGGATATTGTATTTAATTACCGAGCATACGGACTTCCTTGTTTTGAAACCATACGCAGGGCAAGGCAGAGAGTACAGTCCCTTTTTCCTGAGTATTCACGTAATCCGCAGAAAGAAGAACAGAGCGGCAGTATTTCTATTGTAATCAACATTAGCTAAGGAGGTATTTTCGTGAAAGACAAAGCAACTTTTCAGAATAAGGTCAAGGTGCTGAATAAACTCTTTGACTCCGGTTGTGATACGGAGAAAAAGTTGCAGCAGCTTGATATGGAAGCAATCCTGAAAATCCCGAATATCACGATTCCTGATATGGGTGTGATTATGGAGCTTCAGAAGAATACAAAGTCCGGTAAACTCTTTTCGTATTTGGGCGGCGGTTCTGATGAAGCAACAAAAATGAGAGGTAAGGAAAATGAAGCAACAGGAGAATAGAGCAGAGCCGCAGGAAAAGCAAATTCGATTTATAGACAGTCATTACAATTTGAAATTCTATATTCCCGATGGTGGAAAAATCAAGATTACTTTTCGTGATGGACACACAGCAGACAGAGTGTGCAAGTATATTGATGACTACCATTTGTATGTCGGAAATTGCTGCTATCATATATGCGAGTTTGCTGAAAAAATGGAGCTTAATGGAAGTAAAGTTGAACCTATCAATCAATCCGAACCGTCAAAAAACAAGACCAGAAACAGAGAAAAACAGCGATAAGGAGGTGCAAGAGTAATGGCACGAAAATATGACCTTATTTCTGAGCTTTACAACCGCACCTGCAAAACGGTTGTGTCAAATCCTCAGAACTGGCAGGCATTCTTGGCTTCGGCTTGCCGAAATTATAAGTTACGTTATGACGAGCAGCTTCTTGTATATGCACAGCGACCAGATGCAACAGCGGTTCTTGAGATAGAGCAGTGGAACAAAATTTTTGGCAGATGGGTCAACCGAGGTGCTAGAGGTATTGCTGTTTTTGCTGATGAAAACCGTTCACGGCAAAGACTGACACATTACTTTGACATTTCAGATACTCACGAAAGCAGATATTCAAGAACAGTCCCGATTTGGGATATGCGTCAGGAATACGAAGCTGATGTGATTGAAACATTGGAAAGCACTTTCGGAGAGATTGAGAATAAGAGCAGTCTTGCCGAAGCAATTATGGGAGCAGCAAGAAATGCGGCAGAGGATAATATCCCTGATTATCTGCAAGACCTTTACTATGCAACCGAGGGCAGTTCCTTTGAGGAAGTGGAAGAGGATATTGTGGCTTTCATTTATAAAAATGTCGTGACAAATAGTGTGGCATATATGATGATGTCAAGGCTCGGCGTTGATACGGACGGTTATTTTGAACTTGATGATTTCAGAGATGTTACTAACTTCAATACGCAGGAAACACTCAATGCACTTGGATTTGCTACCAGTGATATTGCAGAAATGGGATTAACGGAAATATCTAAAACAATTACTGCACTCAACCGTCAAAATCGCATAATTGTCGGTCAGGACAGAAATGAATACAATAAGGTTGAAAATAATGACGAAAGGAGTTTGGACGATGAACGAACTGACCTACACGATGGTGGGCGATTACAGCCTTCCGAACCTGAAACTTCCACAGCAGCCGGAAGTGACGTTGGGCAGATACGCTCAGATGAGGAGAGAGTTTCTGAAGGAACATCACAGAGTCCTTTACTACAATCTCCTGACGAGGGGCGAACTGACACAGCACTTGGCGGAAGTGGAACAGAGAGCCAGCAAGATGGAGAAAACAATTCTGAGCCAGATGGCACAGAAAGAGGGAGTGACCGAACAGATGAAAGCGGAGGATATGATGAAATGGGTTCGTCTGATGAACTCCCTTCGCAATTCGGCACAGGAAATCGTGAAAGCGGAAGTGATATTCGCTTAGAGTATTACGACAGAACGCACGAGGATAAAAGCCTTCCGTTCTTTGGACGTGATGAAGTAATCAATGAAATTCTCAGAACGACACCACATTTGTCAGCAAGTCTGGAAGAAATTAAAGATTATTATGAACGTAATCCTGATAACAAAGACCGCACAGAGTATATAAAGAGTATTTTCAATAATGATTATACCGAACTTACTTTAGAGGACGGCAGGACAGTAGGGTACAAGACCTTTGAAAACGTTCTGCATTTGTGGGAGGGCAAATACGACAGCAGAACCGCACAGAGCTATTATGATTGGGCTGTTATTGCCCGTCATTTTGAAGCTATGCGATTACTGGGAGAATTAAGTGACAGCATAAAACCATTACCGTCAATGGACGGTCAGATGACATTCATATTAGACGGTCGGGCAGAGGAAAAGAAAACCTCTGCCTTTACTTTTTCTCAGGAGATTATCGACGCTATTCTTGCGAATGGAAGCGGATTTTCTGAGGGAAAAATGCGTATTTATGAGCAGTTTGAAAAAAGTCTTTCTGCAAAAGAAAATGCCGACTTCTTGAAAAATGAATATGGTTGGGGCGGTTCTTATCCCGTCATAATCGGGGCAGGCATTGATGAGAGCCACGATGGAAAAGGTATTACGATTACGAAAGGCATCGGTAAAGAAAATCCACATATCACACTTTCGTGGTCGCAGGTGGAGAAGCGTATCGGGGAACTTATCCGAATGGACAGATACTTAAATCCAAAGGAAAAAGAACGCTATCCTCAGTGGCTTGAAAGTCAAGAGGAACGCAGAGCCAAAATCGAGGAAACGAAAAGAAATCGTGAGATACTTTCTAATGCACCACCGGAGCAAGAGGTCGAACCAACCGAAAAAGAACCTGAAGAAGCAGAACAGCTACAAGATGTGCAGTATGAATATCATCTTGGCGATAAGGTGTATATCGGTGCTTCTGAGTACGAAATCTTATCTGTTGATGATGAGAGAGTAATGCTCTATGACTATGATATGCCACTGTTCAATAAGGAATTTTCACGCACAGAGTTTGACAGAAAAGTGCGAGAGAATCCGATGAATGAGCATTTGATTGTAAAGGAAGAACCTGCCGAAGAAAGAAATGAAAAAGAGTCTGAGCCGTTAGTTCCCGCTTGGGAGCAGAAGAAAAAAGTCAAAGGCTTTGACTTGCACCCTGATGTGCCTATGGCAGACCGTCACACCTTTAATCTTAGAGAAAATGAGGTTGAAACGGTTGGTAAAAAGGAACGCTTCCGCAGAAATATTATGGCGATACAGCTTCTTAAAAAATGTCAGGAAGAAAACAGATTTGCCACTCCTGAAGAACAGATTATCTTATCAAAGTATGTCGGTTGGGGTGGGCTTTCAGAAGCCTTTGATGAAAATAATTCAGCGTGGGCAACGGAATATCTGGAACTTTCTTCGGTATTAACACCGGAGGAATATGCTTCGGCAAGAGAAAGCACATTGACTGCGTTCTACACGCCGCCTGAAGTTATCACAGCCATTTATAAGGCAATGGAGCAGATGGGCTTTAAGGAAGGCAACTTGTTAGAGCCGTCCTGCGGTATCGGTAATTTCATCGGTATGCTGCCGGACGCAATGCAGGACAGTAAGATTTACGGTGTGGAACTTGATACGATTTCCGCAGGGATTGCACAGCAGCTTTACCAGAAAACAACCATTGCGGCACAAGGATTTGAAGAAACAAATCTGCCGGACAGCTTCTTTGATGGAGTGGTTGGCAATGTGCCTTTTGGAGATTTTAAGGTGTTAGATAAAAGGTACGACAAGCATAAGTTCCTGATACACGATTACTTTTTTGCCAAGTCCCTTGATAAGTTAAGACCCGGCGGTGTGATGGCTCTTGTAACGAGCAAAGGCACAATGGATAAGGAAAACTCGGCGGTACGAAAATATATTGCACAGAGAGCAGAGCTTCTTGGAGCAATTCGATTGCCAAATAACACCTTTAAGGGTAATGCAGGAACGGAAGTCGTTTCGGATATTCTTATCCTACAAAAGCGTGACAGACTGATAGATATTGAGCCGGATTGGGTTCATCTTGATACCGATGAGAACGGAATTAAGATGAACTCTTATTTTGTGCAGCACCCCGAAATGATACTCGGAGAAATGAAAATGGTATCGGGGCGTTTCGGTATGGAAGCAACTTGTGTGCCGTATGAAAATGCAGACCTTGCAGCACAGCTTGATGAAGCAGTAGCAAACATTCACGGAGAAATCACGGAATATGAAACTGAGGAAGAACTGGAGGAGGAAGATAATTCTATTCCGGCAGACCCGACAGTGAGAAACTTTTCCTATACGTTGGTAGACGATAAAATCTACTATCGTGAAAATTCCCGTATGACTCCGGTGGAAGTGTCGGCAACCGCAGAGAACCGAATTAAGGGTATGATTGCCATTAGAAATTCCGTCAGAACGCTGATTGAATTGCAGACAGAAGATTACCCTGACAGCGAAATAAAAGCGGAGCAGGAGAGATTAAACAGACTTTATGATACCTTTTCAGGTAAGTACGGACTCATTAACAGCCGTGCAAATACCTCTGCTTTTTCGCAGGACAGTTCATTCTCTTTGCTTTCTGCATTGGAGATAATCGGAGAGGACGGAGAACTGGAACGTAAGGCTGATATGTTTTCTAAGAGGACAATTAAGCCGCATACTCCGGTTACTTCTGTTGATACGGCAAGCGAAGCGTTGGCGGTATCTCTTGGAGAAAAAGCCACGATTGATATGGACTATATGATGGAGCTTTCCGGTAAATCGGAGAATGAAATCTTTGAGGACTTAAAGGGTGTTATCTTCCTAAACCCGCTTTATGAGTATGGAAATTCTTACGAACCGAAGTATCTGATGGCTGATGAATACCTTTCGGGTAATGTCAGGGAGAAGCTGAGAATTGCAAAGAACTCGGCAGAACTCTATCCGGAAGATTATAAGGTCAATGTGGAAGCACTTCAAAAGGTGCAGCCGAAAGACCTGACTGCAAGTGAAATTTCCGTGCGACTTGGTGCAACTTGGCTGCCACCGGACGATGTGCAGGAGTTTATCTTTCATTTGCTTGAAACACCACGCTATGCACAGTGGAATATCAAAGTTCACTTCTCTCCATTTACGAGTGAGTGGAATATTGAGGGCAAATCCTATGACAAAGGAAATGTAAGGGCATATAACACTTACGGAACTTCCCGCATCAATGCCTATAAGATTATCGAGGAAACGCTGAACTTAAAAGATGTGCGTATCTTTGATTATATCGAAGATGATGAGGGAAAGAAGAAGGCTGTCCTGAACAAAAAGGAAACAGCGATTGCTCAGTCGAAGCAGGAAATGATTAAGCAGGAATTTCAGGACTGGATATGGTCTGACCCTGAACGAAGGGAAAGACTTTGCAAATCCTACAATGAGAAATTCAATAGCGTCAGACCTCGTGAGTATGATGGAAGTCATATCATCTTCAATGGTATGAACCCTGAAATTGAACTCAGGGAACATCAGAAAAATGCGGTTGCCCATATTCTTTACGGAGGAAATACGCTTCTTGCACACGCAGTCGGAGCAGGAAAAACTTTTGAAATGGTAGCGGCAGCACAGGAGTCGAAAAGGCTTGGACTTTGTAACAAGTCACTGTTTGTTGTACCAAATCACTTGACCGAACAATGGGCGGCTGAGTATTTGCAACTCTATCCGGCGGCGAATATCCTTGTCGCAACAAAGAAAGATTTTGAAACCAAGAACCGTAAAAAGTTCTGTGGCAGGATTGCAACCGGAGATTATGACGCAGTTATCATCGGACATTCACAGTTTGAGAAAATCCCAATGTCCATTGAAAGACAGAGGGCAATCTTAGAACAGCAGCTTGAGGAGATAACGGGAGGAATTGCAGAACTCAAGCGAAACCGAGGGGAAAACTTCTCCATAAAGCAGCTTGAAAAGTCAAAGAAATCTATCAAGCAGAAACTTGATAAACTCAATGACCAGACGAAAAAAGATGATGTTGTAACCTTTGAGGAACTTGGTGTAGACAGGCTTTTTGTTGATGAAAGCCATTATTACAAGAACCTTTATCTTTATACAAAAATGCGTAATGTGGGTGGTATCGCACAGACGGAAGCACAGAAATCTTCCGACCTCTTTATGAAGTGTCGTTACCTTGACGAGATTACCGGAGGACGAGGAACCGTATTCGCAACGGGTACACCTATCTCAAACAGTATGGTGGAACTCTATACGATACAGCGATATTTGCAGTACAACACGCTTGTGAAAAATGGGTTGCAGCACTTTGACGCCTGGGCTTCCACTTTCGGAGAAACCATTACGGCAGTAGAACTTACACCCGAAGGAACGGGATACCGAGCTAAAACACGCTTTGCCCGTTTCTACAATTTACCGGAGCTGATGGCGATGTTTAAGGAAATCGCAGACATCAAAACAGCGGATATGCTTGACCTGCCAGTGCCGAAAGCGGTTTTTCACAATATCTCGGTGAAGCCCTCTGAAATCCAAAGGGATATGGTTGCGGGGCTTGCGGAAAGAGCCGAAAGGGTGCGGAACGGTATGGTTGATGCAAGAGTGGATAATATGCTCAAGATCACAAACGACGGCAGAAAGCTGGCACTTGACCAGCGGCTTATCAATCCATTGCTCCCTGATTTTGAGGACAGCAAGCTCAACGCCTGCGTGGACGCTATATTTGAAACTTGGGAGCGTGGCAGTGAGAAACGGTTGACCCAGCTATTCTTCTGCGACCTGTCTACGCCGAAAAACGATGGCTCCTTCAATGTCTATGACGACATTCGACAGAAGCTGATTGCCCGTGGCGTACCCGCCGATGAGATAAAGTTCATCCACGAAGCAGATACCGAAGCAAAGAAGCTGGAGCTGTTCAAGAAGGTACGCCGAGGGGATGTCCGCATCCTGATGGGCAGTACGCAGAAGATGGGAGCCGGTACGAATGTGCAGAACAAACTTGCCGCATCCTCCGATCTCGATTGCCCGTGGCGACCGTCTGACTTGGAACAGCGGCTCGGCAGAAGCATCCGGCAAGGCAACGAAAATGCAGAGGTTATGTTCATCGGTGAAGGTCCTGGTGAAAACGAGGATCTTCAAGGCGAACCGTTTGTCGGCAGAGCAGGCAAACTGCTTGACAAAATGCTTGCGGCTGTTGACCTTGACAGAAACAAGAATATTTACATTGCCAATATGGTAAAGTGCCGTCCGCCGAAGAACCGTGATCCAAAGCCCGAAGAACAGGAAATGTGCATTGAGTGGCTCAGAACACAGGTGAGAATGATCAAGCCGAAAATTATTGTCTGTCTCGGCAGAATTGCGGCGGCAAGGCTTATTAAATCGGATATCAAAATCACAAAGGAACACGGTCAGTGGATTGAGAAAAACGGTGTGCTTATGATGGCAATGCTTCATCCTGCGGCAATTTTGCGTGATCCACGCAGAAAGCCCGACGCTTTTGACGATTTCTTAAAGCTCCGTGATAAAATCAACGAGGTCTGTAATCATACATATGAATAATTTTTTTTGCAGCGGAGGTTTAGTGTGACCTCTGCTGTTTTTATATGTATAATTTCAAAATATTGTACATACAGATGACGAATACGGTAAGATTTCTGTTGATATTGCGGCATTAATTTGGTATAATTAGTATGCAAAGCACAGTGATTTTTTCTGTAAGAAACATATGAAAAGGGTGATTTTATGAGTCTTGTAGAATTTAATAATGTTTACAAAAGATACAAAACGGGTGAGATTGTCATCAATGCGGTTGACGGCATTTCGTTCAAGGTTGAGGAGGGCGAGTTTGCAATTGTAGTCGGTGCGTCCGGTGCAGGCAAAACAACCGTTCTGAATATTCTCGGCGGAATGGACAGCTGTTCCGAGGGCGAAATCATTGTCGGCGGAAAGGATATAAGCAAATTTAAGGACAAACAGCTTATTGAGTACAGACTAACAAGTAGCTGCGCTATGTTCCGAAAGGCACTCGTAGCTTGTAACTTGTAGCTCGTAGCTAATTCATTGAAAACGTTTGCATAACATTATAAAGTATATAATAGCGGAGTAGCGGCAGCTTTCTCCGCTATTTGCTTATATTAGCACCAAAATACGGATATAATAACGAAAAGCTAATATCATGAAAAAATTATTCCTTATCCTGGGAACGTTTTTACTTTCCCTTAGTACGTATGCAGCTATGAACGTAAACAAAATCGACCCTCCGTTTTGGTACGCCGGAATGCGAAATCCCGAACTCCAACTTATGGTCTACGGTGAAGACATCGGTAACTCTTCCGTTACTGTCAACTATCCCGGTGTTTCTTTGAGCACCACAGTCAAGCTGGAAAGCCCGAACTACCTGATTGTCTACCTGAGACTGGAGAAAGATGTGAAACCCGGTAAAGTAGCTCTCACTTTTGTACAAGGCAAAAAGAAAATCGTCAAAGAGTATGAACTGAAAGCACGCAGCAAAAAAAGCTGTGAACACAAAGGTTTTGATGCTTCCGACGCCCTCTACCTGTTGATGCCCGACCGTTTCGCAAACGGTAATCCGGATAATGACCAAATCCCCGGCATGGCCGAATACAAAGTAGACCGCAACGATCCGAACGCCCGTCATGGTGGCGACCTTGCAGGTATCGAGCAAAATCTGGATTACTTCTCCGACTTGGGTGTAACTGCCCTTTGGTTCACTCCGGTACTGGAAAACAACATGACCGGCGG
>ENA-OOSD01000008-OOSD01000008.1-human-gut-metagenome-genome-assembly--contig:-NODE-8-length-42242-cov-2.192856_pt1 | contig 42242 bp, 16 predicted proteins | sample MGYA00241180_ERZ501218 | MGnify/ENA primary metagenome ERZ501218 (study PRJEB25962, sample SAMEA2042436) | human gut metagenome | biome: human gut; feature: human-associated habitat; material: faeces... | reverse complement strand
ATTACTTTCAGCTTTAATTGAAGCGATACCATCTTTAAGTTCAAAAGCATCATATATAACTTGATTCTTTTCAAACTCAACTCTAGCATTCTTAAGACCTTCTTTATAAGCCTTAGCGTAATTAGATTTCCATTCGTTAGTAAAGTTATTAGCACGATAAGCAATAAATCGAGAAAGATAATCTATAAATTCAACGTTATTGCCTTTAACAGATTCTTGTTTATCTTTATATGCTTTATACTTAGTATAAGTTTCATCATCAACCATATCTCTAAAGAGACGTTCTCTAAGTGAGAATACGAATTGATCATAATTCATAATAGTACCTGCAACAATGCGATGAGTTTGCATAGCTGACAAGAAAGTAGCGAATTGCAAATAATGCTCACCAATAGTATTAGGAGCAAACATCACATTATCCCATTTAGACATACCAAGAGAAACAATATTAGTCTTAGTATCTACTCCAGCTTCAATATGATCTTCAAAAATATTACCAGCTAATTTCATTAAAGCTGCATCAAGATTATTACAAGTATATTCACCAAGTGATGCCCATAATGATGGAAGAGCTTTAATATACATTTCATGAGCTTTAAGAAGTGTAGCTTTAGTAGTAAATTCACCACCAGTTGCTTCGCTTACAATATTGATATGACCTGTACCAATATTCTTTAAAGCAGCAGTTAAGTTCATCCACATAAGAGATTTACTATTAACTGTATGAAGTATATTAAGAAGTTGATCAGTTAATGTATTAATACGATTCTTACCTTCAAAAGCATCATAGAATTTCTTAAATCTATCAAAAGCTTCTGTTTCTTTACCTTTACGAGAAACAACTTCAGTTTTATGAGTATAAAGAGATAGAATCTTATTAATAACATTCTTACTCTTAACACCATATTCACGAGCTTGGAACTCAGGCATAGCAAGAATAGTTTGCAGAAGATTAAGTTCAGGCTCAAAGTCACGATTAACTTTAATACGTTTAAGCTGATTAATATAATTAAGAGTAACATTCATAGGGTCAAAGTTCATACGATCTCTAACATCACCTAATTGTTTATCAGATAACTCTTTATTATATTCGATAATATCTGCAATAGAAGTAATAGGTTTATAATAACCTCTATGTTTAGCTATTTTATTAGCTTTTTCAATTAGAGCATCATAAGCTTCTTTATTTGTAATAGCGTAGAGATCATACTTAATACGACCTATAACTTCTGGACGATTAAGTGCAGTAGCTTTAAGATAGTATTGAGTCTCTCCACTAAGTGTATTTTTATAATCATCTTCTTGCAACTCATGATAACCAACAAGTTGTTTAAGAGCATTCACATGATTAGCAGATATGAAAGTCGGGAAGAAACTAGCAGATCTAACAGTATTAGGCATTGCAACATCATTAAGCTCTGCAAATAGTTCTTGCATTTCAACCATCATATCAATATCAGAATGAGTAAGTTTACTAAACTTAGCGTCTCTATAATCAGTTTTCGCAGTTTGAACTTGAAGAAGAACTCGATTAGTAGTTTGACCTCTAACACTAAGTTTAATATTATTAGCTTCAGCAAATTTCTTACGAATCTTAGATTTATAGACACGTTCAATCAGCTTAGTATAATAGTATGCTTCTTCGGCACTAAGATTAGGAAAATACTTCTTAGGATTATTATATACATCTTCAAGATCAAGTTCAAGTCTACCTTTAATAATTTTAGCAGGCATTGAAACATTCATAGTAGAGTATATAGTTTTACCTACAGCATGAACTCTTTTCTTATGTTCTTTCTCAAGTTTAGCAAGAGCATCTTGAGCTTTTTTAACTGTAGCAAAATCGTCAGATTCTAATAGAGGTTCTAACTCAGATCTTCTCTTAATATAATCATCGTATTCACGAGCTTTACCAATTTGATAATCATAGTTGGCTTTAGTCATATCAAACGGTGTAACAAGTTGACAATTAGCTTCATTAATGAATCTAGCTCTAAAGTCATTAGAACGAGATTGAGAAAAAGTCATATCAGGTTTACCATTAGACTTTTCTTTATAGAATCTATCATACTTCTTAAATAATGCGAATGTACGCTTATTATTATTGAAAGCAAATTCAGTAGCATTAAGAGTATGGAACTCATATTGAGAAAGAACTGTATCAATGATTGGAATACCACTTTGAGCAGCAGAATCTAACCATTTAATAACAGTAGATAAATCAAGATTATCACCGAGCATACGACGAATATTCTCTTGAATATCTCTTTCATTTATAGTATAAACGCCAATTTCATCAGCATTAAAACCGTTTTCAACAAGCTTATCTTGAATATACTTAAACTTAGTATTGAAAGCAGGATTATGACTTCTTTGGTTAATTAAGAAACCAAAGTAAATCTTAGAAGCATCAACAACTTTACGTTTAAGAGGCATAATCTCAGCATATAAACCTTTAAGATTAAGAAGAGCTTCATTAAATTCTGCAACACTATCTTTAGTATTTTGAGAAGCATTTTCAAAACTAGCTTCGTCAATAGGATTTAGATCTTCAATATAAGCTTGAGACTTTATAAGACTACTGAGTTTATTCAGATCAGTAACCCATTGTTTACGATCAGCAACAGTACCTTTAGTCCAAAGCTTAAATATAGTATCAGTATCCATTGGCATTTGAATAGCTTTAATCATATCTTTAACATTCTCTAGTATATTAGCATTATACTTGAATGTTTCAACATAATTAGGAAGACTATTCATATCTCTACCAAGTCTAGCAATTTCACTTTGAGCTTTAGCATCAAGCTTATCAAGATTAGTATTGAGTTCACCCATGAGATTCATTTCATCTCTAAGAAGTTTAGTATTACCGATAGCAGTCTTTTCAACTTCATAAAGAGTATTAATAAATTCAAGGTTTGACATACTAATTCCAGTATTATCATCAGCTATGAACTCTGTATCTAAAACTTTAGAGAACTTAGGAGTTGAGCTATTAATAGTATGAACAGTAGTATTAAGATCTTTTTTAATACCAATGTAATCAACTATAATATCATTGATACCATCAGCTTGAATTGCACTAACATTAGTCGGATTTAGCCTTTGAATAAGCCTGTCTAAGCCCTTAAAAAGTTGTCCTTGTATTGTTAATCGTTTCAATTGAGAAAGCGTCTCTCCGTTGCCGACAAGTGCCAAATTTTGGATTTCTGAGGGCAGTGTATCGGTATTGAAAGTATTATTGATAGCAGCCTGCAATGGGATAGTAGTAATAGCAGAAGTATCAATAAGACCTCTATATGTATCAGATTCATTACCAATATAAATTGTATAATCAGCGTTACTTGTAGCAGCGTCTATAGCTGATGTAAGACTGTTATGAGTTTCTACATTAGTAACAGATGAATTAAATCTACGATAGAATTTACTCAAAATAGTAGCAAGTTTCTCGTATATTTCTTGAGCTTCAATATTATATTTATAATAATCATTAGCTGTAGTAAGATATTCAGATTTAAACGTTTTATTAATAGGATAATAGAACGTACAATCATTAATATCAAAACGTTTATAAAGCATACCCTCAGGTAATTGAGCTTTGTAAGTCTTTTTAAGACCAGTAAGTTCTTTATCAATTACCTTTTCACGAGTCTTAAGATATATATCATCAGCATAACTAGAATTATTTACATATCTAGTAGGTTCAAAAATCATTTGACCAACGATGTTCCAAATATCATTATGTTTAATACCAATAGCATTTTTAATAACACTATTAAGAGCATCTTCTATATACTTACGAGTTTCAAGATCAACATCTTTATGCCATTCGTTAGCTACTGCGCCTTTAAGATCAAATACAGCTTTCGAGAAATTACTCTTAGTAATCTTAGTAAAAGTAGGAGTTTGATCTTTAACTTTACTCTTTTTACCATTAGTATCATAAACATATTCAGGTTTCATATATTTAACGATACGAGTATTCTCTGAATTAGCACGAACAAAAGCTTCGATAAAAACATCAAGTTCTTCGTTAGTTCTAAGAAGAATATTATCTTCATTCGATTGACTAGCATAAAGAGCTTCAGCATAGTTATAAAGAGCAGCATTTTCTGAACGGAAGTTACTACCACCATCAGTAATACCTTGTTCTCTCATAGCTAATCTAATATCTCTGTCACTAGTACCGTCGATAGATTCAAAACTAATAGAATCAAATTGATCTCCCCATGAAGTCTTATAAGCACTTACATAGTTACCATCTTTAGTTTTGAATTTACCATAAAGATCAATAGGAATATACTTAGAAAGATTACGACCAAAATCAAGTTTATTAACCCAGAATGCGTATTTAACTAAGTTCTCACCAAGAATACGACAATACTCATCAGGACTATTAATAAGCTGAAAGAATGTATCTCTAGTAAAATCAACATCATCACTTTCCTTAGTTGAAATAGAAATATATCCAGTTCTTACAATTGTACTCTCCATAGTATTAGGAGAAAGCAATGAAAGAATATGATTAGGATTAAGTCTAAGATTACCTTTAGTAATATATTGACCATTTACAGCAACATATCTACCATCAGTAAGTGTATTCTTAACCATAGCTAATTGAATACCAACAGGTAATTCTTTAAACATAGCTATTTTTTCATCATGAGTATAATTTCTACTTTCAAGTTCATTGTACCAATTCTTAAGATTAACATTAGTAAGAGCTAAATCAACAGCACCTTTGAATTTAAATTCATTAGTTTGTTCGTCTTTAACAATATTAACACATCCTAATAACTTAGCACGTTCAGCAAGAAGTGTTTCCGGACTTTTACTGTCATCATTAAAGAAAGGCATTTGTCTAACTTTATCAATAATAGCATAATTAACCAGAGCTTCTCTAAGTTCAGGATTATTAATCTGTTTAAGCTTAGCCATACAATAATTAATCTTATCTTTGAAAGCAGGATTCTCACTAATGAAGAGATCATGAAACATATTAACAGAGATCTCATTAGTAGAATACAATTGTTGTTGAAGAATAGGATAAGCACTATCTTCAATTTCCCAATTAGTATTAACAACTGACGGAAATATAGCTTCAATCATTGATTTATCACCAATTCTAAAAGGGGATTTAGGTTTATCAAGTTGAATTACCTTACCATCAGAATCCTTATTTTCAAGAAGATAATCATTAGCTTTAAGCAACCAATTATCAACAACTTCACCTTTATCAGTAATTGCATTTACACTATAGTATTTATAGAGTAATTCATTACGCATACTTTCCGGAATACCTGCATCTTTAGCATTCTGAATAAGAGTATTAACATTATGCTCAAGCATTGCAATAGATTCAAAGAGCTTATTACTTTCAGAAGTCTTAGGACCAGCACCTTTCTTTTCAGTAATAAGACATCCTTGAGCACGTTTCATAGCATTTACAGCTTTATCAACGTACATATAGTAATCTAAAACTTCAAGTTGTCGATTAAGATAATTAGCATAAGCTTCAAAATCTTCAACTGTATGTTTATAATTTTGACCTTCTTTAAATAGAGAATCAAGTTCAGTAATAGTTTTAGCTTTATTCTGAATCTTACTATCTACTTCGTATGCAGTAACACCAACTTCATTTGCAAGAGCTTCAATAAATCTAGCCATAGCATGAGTTTGTTTCATGTTTATAGTATGACCATGCTCATGAGCTTTAGCAATTGCCATATTACTAAGATCTTCTTGTGCAAGATATTTACTAAGTTTAGTAATAACATCTTTAAGACCTACATTGTCTTGTGTAGTTTCAAAATAACTCTTAGCAAAAGCTTTAAGACTATTACCTTTATCAGCAAGAAGTTTACTCATAGTAGCAACAGCGTCAATCATATAATCACTGCGTACATTATGGAAACTAACATTAGTGAAGTTATTAGAGTTTTCAATAGACTTAATTGAAATATTCGTAACAAAATCAGTAATGATTTGCTGAGATTCAATAAGAGCAGAATAGATATACCTATTAGTACCTTCAACTTTAGCATTGCCAGCTTTAAGATTAGCATTCCAACTTATAGGGAATGAAGCAAGTAAAGCGGTATTACCGATAGTATATGTATTCATGTTAAACCAAAGATTATCTTTAACAGCATCAAGAATATGAGATGTTAATTCAGAACGCTGTGCAGATATAGGCTCACCATTTATATCAGTCCAAGTACCATAATCGTTGTTATAAAGAGAACGACACCAAACTGTAACACTATTAGAAGCTACATCTATTTGAACACTATGTTCACCGTTAGATAATCTTTCATCTTTAAAGCATTTAAGAATTTGCTTTCTAGCCCATTCAGCTTTATTAGGAATATCTTCATTATAACCTTTAATATCACTGAAATTAAGTCTAATAGGAATAGCAAATTCATCAGACAACATAGTCTGTGTAAATCCCATTATAGATAGAGCATTATCCGCTGCAATAGATTGACCTTTAAGAACTGCAATATTATTATTAATATTACGAATCTTAATCTGATCAATAAGAAAATGCTGATTCATCATAGAGTTATCATAACCAGCAATTCTATTTATATAAGCAGCAGCAGCTTTACTATGATCAAACTCATTGGGTTTCTCTTTATTAAGAGTATTCTTAATATCAGAGTGAATACCAATCCAAGTATCAATTATAGCATTATCCTTAGCAGCTCTAGGCATACGACGATATTCATTAAGACTATTCCATTTTGGAGTAACAGTTTCTTTAATGAATTTCTCGTATTTAGCATCATAATCACTCTTAGCTTTTTTGAGTTTAGAGTAAATATCAGCTTTAGTATCATATAATGCTTTAAGCTCTGCATCAGATATAGCCGGATTCATATTTGCAGCATTATAAGCTTCAATCTCGGCAGACTTTAATTCCATAGCTTTAGCAAGCGCATTACGCTCAGATACATTCTTTGAATAGAAGCGTTGTTGCTGTAGATTCTTATATTCTTGCTTCAAACGTCTTATAACAGAATCATCAATACTAGCTTGTGCATTGATTTTAGCATTAATATCTGCAAGTTCATTAATCAATGGAATCTTTTCTTTCAGATATGCATTTTTAAGTGCATCTTTAGTTTTACTAAAGTAAACATCAGAAACGTATTCCAAAGATTGACGTTTATAAGTATCACTATCATTTTTAGTATATTCAACATATTGTCCATCAATAACGTCAAATTCTTTCATAGATAAGTAGATACTATCAATATCGTAGTCCCAACCAGTACGAGTAACAAGATGTTCAGGAACTATAGCTTGACTAGCACCATTATTCAGAACTCCTACAACTTTAGCAATGAACATAGATTGATGACCTTCAGTAGGAATACGAATACCAAACATCGTTCTAAGATTCTCTGGAACACTATTCAAATCAAGATTACCATTAGCATCTAATTTAAATCGAGAATCCCAGTTATTAAGTATAATCTCAGCAGGATGAAAGACTTTAGTACCATCGGCTTTAGTTTCCCAATATTCACTTTGAAGTTTAAAGTCAGCATTTTTCTTAATTATAGGCGTACCGTTAGCATCTCTTTTAATCGTACCATCTTCATTAAGTTCAGCCCGAGATTGCCAATAATCATCAGAGAACTTAATTTGACCTTCAAGATACATACGTTGAACATTAGCTTGGGTCCCTTTAACAATCCCTTTTTTGTCCAACGTAACAGCAGCGGGTTGTAAGAAAGTATCAGGTTGAATAGTAACGTGAGCACCTTTAAGTTTAAGATTAGTAACACGACGTGTAATACGAGCTAATAGAACTGATTCAATACGACTCTTAATCGTAGGATGATAAAAAGGTATAAAAGGTTTACCATTAACAACAACAGTAGCTTTTATGAAATTTCTATCAATTTCAGTTTCATTAAAATATCTACGAAGATCTGCAAGAACTAAATCAAGATCAACACCGATAACATTTCTGAGACCACCGTCAGTTTCAATTGAAGTATATTTAATATTACCGTCATTAGTAATAGCACCCCAATCAGCTAACAAACGATACATCTCATCATTTGCGTTAGCAGAAAGTAACATCTGATAATACTCAAAAGCTCCTGAACCATCATAAGAATAATCTCCAGTTTTACCTTTACGAACAGTACTACCTATAGTATAATCTCCATTAAATACAAGGTTATCAAGAATACGCTTTTGAAGCTGAGTACCAATCTTATTCTCTTCATCCATAAGATGCGAAGGAACTTGTTGTTGAATATAGAGGTTACTATGACTAAGAATGTGTTTAAAATCTTCAACACCTTTAGGATAACCTTTTAATTCAAGACGTTTGGTAGCTTCATTATACTGAATATTAAGAGTAGCTTTTGTACCATTAGTATAAGTGTATTTACCATTTGCATCTAAAATAGGGAAACCTTTAGAATCAACTGCAATATCTCTAGATATATCAAAGAGTTGAACTTTAGGCATACCACCAACTTTATGACCAGATTCAAAGTTAATAGAATCAATACCTTCTTGTTTCATCCAATCATAAAGAGTTTCATAACTAGTACCTTTGTACATACGTTTGAATATAACAAGGGTACTATTCTTATCTTGATACGAGAATACAATATCAGTATTAAATCTATTATTAAGCGTAGACTTACCACGTTTATAAAAGTAATACTTTAACTGTTCAACAATACGTGCATAATCACTAGGACTAATAGGTGTATCCTCATCAGCAACAATATCAGCTAAAGTTCTACCGGAAGGTAAAGTAAAACTATCATAATCACCCATAGCTTTGAAACGTCTAATACACTCATCTTGTGTAATAACATTGAAAGCATCGGCAGTTGTAATAGTCTTAGAACCAAAGCGTCTATTAAGTTCATCAGAAGTTGCTTTGTCATTTGCAAATGGTTCAAGCATCTTCTGTAACATATTGTCTTTAAGATTAACATCAGATACAACAATCTGTGTATATGTAGTATTAGAACGAGTAGTAGAACCCGGTCTTACACCTTGAGATGCACGCTTAGCCCAATCAAGAGCATTCTTAAATTCAAAAGTATAACCAGTGAATATCTCTTGAATAGCTATATCAGCAACATAATGATTACAAAGAAGATTAGAAACAACATAACCCCAATAACGATCATTTTTATAATCTTCAGGAAGCGTTTCATTAAGAGCTTTAAGTTGATTCTTATATGTAAGAGTCGATTGAATATTATCTCTAACAGGAGCTAGATAATCAAAAGCATCTTGAAGATGACTATTGATTCTATCAACAAACATTCGCATATAAGCATTATCAATAACATCGCCGTAAGCAGTATTGAAATCTTCACCACAAATCATGAATGGTTCGAATTTACCGAATGAACTTGCGGCATCAGGATGAAGCTCATTAAAAGCATCTTCGATATAATCTATAATACTTCTTACAGTAGTATTACCGTTAGCATCAGTATATCTAAAATTAAGATTACCAAATTTAAAGATATTACCTGTAGGCTTACCATTTTTAAGAATAGCTTTACCATCCCAGAATATAGGAGCTTGAAGACCTTCAAATATATCTTTATCAAAAGCACGACTTTCATAAAAAGTTCTAAAGGCAGCTTCTGCATCACCATTATGATCACTAATCATTCTACTACGTTCATCTGAATCTAAAGAATTAAATTCTTGACGAACATCATCTTCTGGTCTAAGATATTCTTTCTTAATAGAAAGAGTTTGAGTATTAGCATCATAATCAAATAATAGACGTCTAGCTTCAAGCATCATTTCCATTTCAGTACGGAAAGTATCTTTCACACGTTGAAATAGATAATTAGATTCAAGATCGTTAGTACGAGCTATTCGATAATTAACGAAAGTACCATCAGTATTTATAAGTTTAAACGGAAGACTTCTTTTAGTAGCATTAGGTTCAGTGAGAGTATTTCCAGTTACAAACTCATATATACGAGAAGCATCAGCAGAAGGTAATGAATAACGACCTTGGAATTGACGAAGAATAACATCACGTGTCCAAATGTAATCATGCATATCAACATAAGGAGTTCCAATACCTTGATCACGATTAGACATACCATTAAATCGAGCATATTGAAAAGCTTTAACAGCTTCAACATTAACAGGATTTACAGCATCAAGAATACGATAACCATTTTCGTCAAGTATAGCATTACCATTTTCATCTTTTCTAAAATTAAAGAAACCCTTACCATCACCGCCCATACCATTACCAAGATTCCAAATAAGAGGATGATATTTAGTACCTTTAGATTTTAAAAAATCATTGAAACGATATTTCATAAGTTCTACATTAACTTCACCGATACGATTAACAATACCTTGAAGCATTGACGTAATATGATTATAGAACTCAGGAGTATATTCTTGTTCACCTTGAACATTGATATAAGATAAATCAACTTTAATAGCTGGATCACAACCCCCCACAGTTGCAAGAATATTAATACGACCACGCATATCATCTACAACAGAATCAATTTCATCTCCTGCTTTGAAACCTTCATAAAACAATCTTTTTATTCTACGTGATTGACGATCTTTAGCTTTTTCACTTTGTTTATCAGTAACATTAGCTTTAATTTGATTAAGAATCTTATCAAATACACCGTCAATATTAACAAGTTCAGTCTCAATTTTCTGATATACAAGTTTATTAACTTTATTATCATCATTTCCGTCATGATATAAAGCTTTAATTACATCAAAAGGAACACTAAATTTAATAGATAAATAATTAAATATAGTATTAGGAGACCAATTGATACCAACATTGTTAGATTTATACAGTAAAGTATTTACTTTATCAGTAATAGATTTACCGGTTTTATATATAGCATTGATATCATACTGAACAGCAGCACGACTACCAACATATTGAAATTTATTACTAAGAATACTACGATATTGATTGTAAATATTAGTAGTAGCAAACGATTGACGATTACTCTCTTTAACAGAATAAGCAAGATTATAATCATTTTCTGAAATATTGTAACTCATAGTTTCACTTTGAGTAACAACAGTTGTAGCCATATCAACAGATGCCATGTACATATTGTAGAATATTTCTTTGCGTTCAATAGTACTAGCATCATCATTTGGAAGAATCTCAATTTGATCAATAATAGGTTGAAGCTGACCATTATAAACAGATTCAGAAGTAACTTTAAGACTATTTATAAGCTCTTCTTTATTAGCTGCATAACGAGTAGCATCAATCAAAGAGTTCCAAAGAACATTAATATCAAACGGCATTGCTAAACCATATTTATTATAATAAGAAGCAGTACCATTAAATTGAGAATCTTCAAGTGTAGCAAACAGATTACTTTGATTATTATAAATCATTTCTGTAAGCATACGTTTAAATCGAGAAGAAGCGGTATTCTTACGATCAACTTTAAATTGAAGAGAACTATTCCAAGATTTATTGATATTTTGCTCATCAGTCATAGAAGCACCATTGATCTCTCCCATAGTCATGTGGTCTTCAACATCGAAATCATTAATATCAGCCATAAATTCGGCTTTATAATAATTAATGAAACTCTGCCAAATACCTTGATCATCGAGATTATTAAGTTGATCTGCAAGTTTAAGAAGATTATTCATCTTACTTTCATAACTGATAAGAAGAGGATCGTTATCTATAATTTCATCAGCAACTCCAGCAGCTTCAAGTTCATCGAGACGATTATTATATTGAGCTGCAAATCCTAAATAACCAACATCAGGGTTATCGTTTTGAGCATACTGACGTAATACAGTAGCAATTAAAGAACGAATCGTAACACCATTCTTAAAATCTTTATAAGTAAGATTCTTGAATTGAGGTTCAAGTCTAAAAGCAATAGCAGCAAAGATACGATTTAAATACATTTGCTCACTATCAGCAATAAAAGGATAATCATTATCATATAGAACTTGTGCTTTCTTAGCGGGCGTATGTTTATGAAATGACCTTATTTCCGGCTCTCCCTGCTCGTTTAATGGTACGGTAATACTTTTGGTCAAGCGATCTATATTATTGCCATAGACGCTCTGAAAAGTGGCAAATTGAGCGTCTGTCAGTCCTGCATTTTGGACGGCACGAAGCAAAACCCAGTCCCCATACTCGGATGTAAACGAAGCAGATTTAAGAGCATCGTAATCAGCTTTAGCAACAGCACGTGCTTTAACAGGATCATTAGGATAGAGCTTCTTTGCCCTATCCCATAGATCTTGAAAACACTTACTATCAGTATAGCTATCACCAATTTTAATCTGAGGGATAATATTACAATCTAAACCCATAGTAGAAGTTTTATACGTTTAACAAATACGTTTATTAGTTTCATCTAAGTTACTATTTTTATTCAAGCTATCAACCGAATCATGTAAATATTTTACAGCTTCGAGAACTTGTGCAGCTTTGATATTACTATTGGAACTAGTACCAAGTCTAGCCCTACGACGAGGAGTAGTTTGCGTAGGAGATTCAGCTGTAGCATTTGCATCACCATTCGCAGCTGTATTAACAGCATTTTGAACTTCTGTAGTCGTAGATTCAACAGTAGATATAGCAGACGTTCCGCTCCCTTCCACAGCTCCTTCTCTATCGGGGGCTGGAGAGTTCATCCGAATACCATAAGTAATACCATCAGGTTCCATATCTCTAAAGTCTTTATTATAGATTCTATTAAGAACATCATTAAAACGTTCCATAAGAGAATCAGTTTTAACTTCAGTATCTTTGAAACCAAAGATCTTCTCAAATATATTAAGAAGAATTCTTTTAAACTTCTCCCAAAACGTAGGAGTTTCAAGAGTCTCAGAACCTTCAACACGTTCAGTAGTAGAATGAAGTTCATTGAGAAGTCTAAAGATACGAGGATCAGTTAAAGCATACGTTACAATTTCAGAGATAGCATCTTTACCATTGATAACATTCTTAGCCCCTTTAGCACGATCTTTAAGTTTAGTATCAATAGATTCAGATATACTAGAGATTTCTTGACTAACAATTTCAATAAATCTATTAGCAATACCTTTATCACTAAGCATATCCTTTAAGAATCTCTCACGATCATTTAAATCAGTTTTACCTGTAAGTTCAGCACGAGTATTTATAACAGCTTGATTAAAATCAGCAAACCACTCTTGCCACTCTTTATTATTATAATCAATAAGAGCTTCACGTTTAGCAAGTAATTCAGGGTTATTAATATCTCGATGAGTAGCATTAAAGAATTTCATAATATAAGTATGAATCATCTCATGAGCTAGAGTACGAGTTAAATAACCTTGATGTTCTTTACGATTAGCATGATCATAATTGTAGTTAATATCAATCCTGAATTGATTACGATAAAAACCATCATCAGCAATCTTAACAGGATCAGTATAACCTTCGCTTTCAATATTAATCTTAGCTTCACTTACATTATGCTTAATATAAACTGGATTAATACCAGCTTCATATTCAAGTATATTAGCAAGTTTAGAGATACTAGACCAATCTTCTTTATAGCGATCAGCATCTTGAACTGTTTTAAGTAATTCAACGGGATCATAAAAACGTTGAGGAACATCAGTTTTAGTATCAAATGCTTTAGTTGCAATAGAAAACTTAATAGGAGCATTTCCAGCAATAGTAACATTGCTTACGACATTTCCATATCTATCTTTAACTGAAGCTACATCTGAATATCTAGCATTAGTTGCCATATAATAGTCATATATATCTTCATAATGTTCGCCTGTAACTGGATCTGTATATCCAGTAGTATAAGAACTACCAGTAGAATCTTTAGCTACAGCAATTCCATCTTTAAGACCGAATTGACGAACTAGATTAGGAATTATACTATTAAGTTTATTATTAAACTTTTGAACATCAGCAGGAGTATCTAAGTAATAAACAGTATGTGGATAACTAGGATGATTTAAAGCACCATTATAGTTAGCAACATCAAGTTTATTACTAGAAGTATAATGAATAACAGCGTCACGTCCATCAATAGTAGTTTGAATAAACTTATGATAAGCTTCTTTACCTTTACCATCACCAAGAACAGCTTTGAGCATTACATAACGTTTACTACCATCACCATTGTTACCAGATTGAAAATAAATATCATCTTGAACGGCACTACTACGTTCATTACATATAATAATATTTTGAAGTCTATTAGAAATATCAAGTCTAGCTTCGGTTATATTACCAGTATTAAGAGCAAGAATTTCTTTAATAGCATCACCAATATATTTTGTATATTTACTTAATTTACTAATACGAGCTTCTTCTGTTTCATCAGTGATAGAACCCATAATAGTATTAGGATATATAGGGAATACAGTATTAAGTGAATCAGTTTGAGGTATAACAACAACTTCATGACGTCTATTACCAATAAAAGTATCAGCTACATGAGGCGTTGCAAACTTATCTATATTCTGAACAATACCACCAGTTTTAGGATCTCTACCAATACCATTCTCATCAATAGCTAGTATTTGAACTCTAGGTTTACCTTTAGAATCAAGAACATCTTTGGTAGGTTTAATAGAATCTAATAAAGAATTGCGATGATGCATAATAGGTAATCCATGTTTAGCTTCATGATCTTCATTGCGAGCTTCATCATTAATTAGTATTCTACCAGCACTAATATGACTTATTCTAAAAGTATTAGAACCTGTAAAGCGAATATCATTACGAATAGCTTGATTATTACGGAAGATCATTTCATGACGATTAACAGCGTCATTGAAATGTTTCGTAATAGCCGTAGCATTCATAATACTATCCATATTTGAATAATTAATCCTAGAAGCAGGAAATAAATCAGTACAAATTTGATATATTTGATTAAATGAAAGAGCTACATTATCAATAGAAATTTCACCGTCAGTATCACCTGTATATTCAGAATCAACAACTCCGATCATTGTCTGACTATCCATAATATCTTTAATTTGCTTAGATGTAAGATTAGAATACACAAGTTCTTTAAGTGTATCCATTAGCTTCTTAAAGCGATCTTTTCTAAACTGATCAAAGATAATATCAATGTTACGTTCAGAGTTCTCTCTATCTTTAGCAGATATATTATTACGAGGATTAAAAGCAATATCGTAATGATACATGAATCTAAATAGCTCTCTTTGATATTCAGCAAAGGTTTTAGCCATGTCATCAGTAAATGCAAATTTACGTGGATAATACACACCATTCGCACCTTGAACTGTATACGCTATACCATTTGTAATAGTTTCGAGTTTAGGAATAGAACCTAATTTATACTCTTTACCATTACGATTTATTACAACATCATAGGAAGCTCTATTAGGATTCTCTTCTAAATCAGTTTGAACTACAGTAACCTCATCACCTTCTTTAATACCATCAAGTAACTCATAAATACCTAAGTTAGTAGCAGTACTATTACCTAGAATATTCTCAGGAGCACCGTTAGGACTAAAGTTAATATCTAGGCCTTCATGATATGTTTTACCTTTAATCTCAGGTGTACGATTAATAAAATCAAGAACTTGAGCTTCTGTTAAAGGTAAACCATTAGTAGGAGCAACATCTATAAGATCATAAAAGAAACTATAATTATTATAAAGCTCTTTATAAGTAGCATCTTTAGTTACTGCAAATCTAGCACTATAGTAATCACGTCTATTCTTAAATTCATTATGAAGATAATTAGTGATATTCATAATAGACATGATTTCAGGTATGAGTTCTTTATAATTATCACCACGATATTCACGCATACCATTAACAAGATCATAATAGTTAATCTTATTAATTCTAAAACCACTTCTATCACTAATAAAAGCAACAAGTGTACCAAAGAGATTAAGATTATCAACAAAGATACCACCTAAGTCTTGAGCAATTATAGCAAATTTGTTATGAAGAGTTTCATCAAGACGTATGGCAATAGCATTAGAATTATAATCTTTAGATTGAGTAAGAACTTGTGCAAACTTAGCAACAAGATCAGATTCATAAACAGTATTCAGAGCATATGTAAGAGATTGCATATCTGACTGCCATTTAGATTCATCTTTATATAAACTCTTAAGATTATCAAGAGCATTGATAGCATTACGACAGTTTTCAGCAGTATTCAATCGAATTGAATTTCCCCCTTCATCGATATTAATACTAACAGCAGCTGCGACTTTCTTAGCAGTTTCAATAATCTTAGTTTCAACACCAGTAAGTTTAGCGTCTGTAAAATACTTATTCATTAGAGCTTTAATATAAGCATCAGAAGCATACTTACTACCAACTTTAGTGTTTCTAAGCAGCTTCGGAATAAGCACTAAGGCGTTTATCAAATCCGTGTCGAATAATGCCAAATTTACCCCCTCTTGGCTCATTAGAGACGTTAAAAATTCGAGCATGGATTTAGTATCAATACCCTCTATTTTGAAGTCTATAAGGGGCTGATTTGAAGCCGTTACAAACTCGATTGGCGCATCATCGGTATTAGTAGAACTTTCATCACTTACAAATTCAGTAGTAATACCATTAGCACTAGAAACAGTCTCTGTAATCTCAGTTTTAGGAGTAATAGTTTCATCAGTGGAACTCTGTTGAGCTTTGTAGTCCCCGGTAGGAGGCAAGGACTGGTCAGGAGCGGGGCTTTGTGTTTGTCTAGCAATGAGAATATAATCATCGTTAGGAGTTGCCATATTAGCGGGAGTAAGCACATAACGATTAAGTTGATTCTCAAAACCTTCAATAACAATACCAACATCTTTACGAGGATTTGGAGTATTAAGCACTCTATATTCAACACCACCAATAGATACATACAAAGCATATTTAGGATTCTTACGACCTAAGTTATCTTCTATAGTATTATTGATAATATCAAATTTAGTTTGCATACTCTTAGCTTCCTGCATAATTTTGTTAGTAAGAGCATTAATATCACTCTTTGTAGTCTCACTTAAACCGAAGTGAACATCAGCTAAGAAACTAGGCAGAGGTCTACCACTTTGTTCAAGAACTTGAGCAGTATAACGACTGAGATGCCACAAATAACTATTAAGTTCAGCACTAAGATCACCGTTATTTACACTAGGTGCATATTCAACTTCAGTTTTAGTAACAGCATCAATCCAATTGAATCTACGACCAAAGAATATATTATCGAATATAGAGTATTTAGCAGCAATACGAGTAACAATCCATTTAAGATTTGTAGTCGTAAGAGTATCAAATGAATTATCTAAAGCTCTATTAGTAGCATCATTGAACTCTTTAATTTCTTCAAGAAGCATTGCATCTTTAGAAGTAAGAGATTTGCTTTTACGTCTATTCTCAATAACGTTAGCAAGAGGTGAATCTGTAACTTGAGATTCAGACATAAGAGCATCATAGAGACTAGAAGCTTCACTAGATAAAGGTTTAATACCTTCAAATTCTCTATAAGATCTACCGAATGTACCACTACCTATCGGTGCAGCATTTGAATCTTCTTCTGTTGCAAGCGCATCACGTTCTTCTTGTTGTCTCGCTTGACGTTCTTGTTCTGCTTTAAGCGCAGCTTCTCTACGAGCATTAGCGGCTTTAGTGTCAGATTCTTGTTTTTGTAGTCTAGCAAGACGGGCATTATATGCAGCTTTTCTTGTGTCTGAATCAGAGAACTTTGATTCATCCGCTTGTAAAGCTTCAGAAGTTTGATACGTATTAAGTTCATCAGTTAGATCTTTATCAGTAGAAGCTTTGATTTCATCTTCATATAATTTGATTTGATCTTTAATATCTTCAAATCCATTACCATTACGATAATAATCAAGTTCAGCATCAATAGCAGTTCTTCTATTTTCATAGAACCGTTTAGCTTCTTCTGGATTAGTAAGATTAGATAAAAGAGTTCTAGCTTGTTGAGCCGCCTCTTTATCATCTTTATTTAAATTAAGAGCTTCAATATTTTTAGTCGCTGTATCTCGAATATTACTAATATCACTAAGAGTTTTATTGTAAGATTCGAGTTTACTATTAGCACCTTTAAGAGCTATTTTAAGACCTAATAATTGTTCAGCAGTAGCATCTTTAGGAGCATTAGCGATTGCATTTTCAAGTTCACTTATTTGTTTCTTAAGACTAGCAATCATTTTATCGTAAACACTTAATGCGGCTTTAGCATCTTCAAGAGTTGCATTGTTTTCAGCATAAGTATTTATATCAGCTTTCTTAGCTATACGAATATTATCGTCTGTATATTTAGAATCAACATAATTACTAAGATACTCTTTAGATTCAGCAGCACGCTTTTGATATTCAGCAGGATTAGCTGTAATAGCTTCGAGTTCTAGTTCATTAAGTCTTTTTTGAGCTTCAAGAGTAGCAATACGACGTTGATATTCATAGAGATTTTTGTCGGTAGTACCATTGACTGCATCGAAATGTTTATTGTAAATATCTTCAACAGCTTCAATTTTATTAAGAGTCTGTTCAAAGTAATCAGCATTTGCAAGTAAAGATTCACCTTTATCAAGTGCAATTTGTTCTTCGGCACTAATAGCTTCACCTCTATCTTTTCTATATTTAATAGATTGAATTTCTTTAAGAGAAGCACTCATATTTCTAAGCATCTCTTTATAGAACTCAAGTGAACCATCAAGACTATTAGCTGCAACTTGATTAAGAATAGCTTCTTGTTCTTTCAGTTTAGCACCAACAATATCACCTTCTGCAAGAGATTCAACAATACCATCAAGACCTGAACGCATAGCTTCTGTAGCACGTTCAATACCTTTAAGATATTCATGTTCTCTTTCAATACCACGTTTATTGATCTTAGTTTCAATAAATGGCATTATTGCTTGCATACCAGCACCACCTAAAAGACCTCCAATACCTTCAGTCCAAATATCAGGATCTTTAAGATAACTACTAACTCTTATACTAAAATCAGTAAGAGCATCAGTATCAGAAAGCAAACCAAAATCTTTACGAGCGGCATGAGTACCTTCTTGCATCGCAATACTCATAGTCATTTCATCTGCCATTTCAGCAAGAGAACCTCCAGCGAAACCTCCAATAGCTCTAAGAATTTGACCTCTATCAACATTAGGTATAGCATTTAATGTACGAACTATAGCAAATTTATCACCAGTTGCCATAGCTTTACGAATGTTATCTCTAGTAGCTTTAGTAAGAGTTTTAGCAGTACCTAATATATTCATCCATTCAACTACATCATAAGCTATATTAGACATAGATCTCCAATAACCTCTAGATGCGGCAGTATCAGCATATCTATCAGCAATACTTTCAATATTAGTATCGTTTAAAGGAACTTCTTCTAATCCCGGAGCTTTAAGAATGGCATTACCATTCTCATCACGTTCAATATAGTTCTTATAATTATTAAGAAACCATTCACGTTCTTGCTCATAAGTACCATAAGCTTCACGTGAAGAATCAAGTACTCTACTAATTACAGCAGAACCATAAACATCAGCGATTTTACTAGCACCACTTAGAACTTTTGCTTTCTGCATTTCATTAGCAATACCAAATACATCTTTAACGTATTTAGATTTACTTCCGAGATTCACAGCACCTCTAAAGGCTTTTCCAAGTAATAAAGAAGCACCACGAGCAGGTAGCATTATACTAGCAGCACTACCTAATATAGAGGGAACCATAGACGCCCAATAACCACCTCCACCCATACGATCTAACAAACTACCATGTTGAGCTTGTTCAGTCATATAAATAGGAAATGCTTCTCTAGTACCTTCATTAATAGAATTACCAATTCGTTCTAAGAAGTTACGAGTATAAGCCTCATCACTTCCCACAAGTTTAGCAGGAAGTGCGAGCAATGAACCCGCACTTTCTATTGTACCTCCAACTATTTCTCCAACAGTTTGAACAAGAGAGTTACCAATACGATCCCGAGTAGATTGATTTCTCGCACGACTCTCTACATAATTACGATAGTTATTAGGAGTAATACCTATGCTACCGTTATGCTTTTTAGTAAGATTCAGATATTCGTCATTATCCATACGATTATCTGGTGATTGAGAACCTATTTGATCAAATATAGGTTTAACTTCACCATTATATTGAATCTTGCCATCCTCTCCAAATAGAGGTATTGCTTCATACGTTTTATCGTTAGGCATATTATCTTAACATAAGAGGATCATTAGACCAATAAGAAACATCATAAGCACTCTTTTGCTGAGGAGTAAGATACTGAGTAGGAATGAAGTTCTCTTTAAGTTCATTACCGTGATTAAGTTTATATATTAATGCAGGCAAATTATTACGTAAAGAAACATTGTCAGCAAAAGAATAATTTAAAGAACCTTTAGCGTATTCAATATTAACGTAACGATTCAAAGCTGGATTATATTTTTGAACATTAACACTATAAGTACCACTAGGATGCTTAGTAATATTATATTTAAAATCACCAGATGTTATAGGATAATAGTTACCACGAGGATCAATATTAGTATCATTAGTAATAACATCAAGAGCTTGAGATACATTACTTACCATTTGATCTCCAATAGTATTAAATCTATTTAGAGAACGTTCTTGAGGATTAGTAATACGAGAAAGATCTGCACCAAGCTGTTCAATATTTCCACTAAATGCCATAATTTCATTAGCAGTTTGCCTTTGATAAGCATCATAAGGATTAGTCATAGCTTGATTGTATGAACATTGAGCACCTTTTCTCATAGCGTCTCTAAGAGCCATATTAGCACCATCATCATCAGTATATAATATAGCTTCTCTAGGAACTTGATTATCACCTTGAGCAGGTATAGTAACTTTTAAATATAAACGACCTGTAGCATCAGAACCAATAGATAGATTTCTAGCTGACATTTGATATATAGCGTTATTACCAGAACCACTCTTACGAGAACTAAATATATCTTTAAAATCTTCGCTAGAAGTCAAAGGCATACCGATAACCTTTTCTAAGAACTTGGCATTCTCAGGATCATCACCAAGACTTGCAGTAGCAAAATTCCAAATACCAGCGTTATCTTCAAGAAGTCTAGCAACACCATCAAGAGCATCACTGAATGCAGCTTTATTGTTACTGATAGGAGTAAATAAAGTAATAGGTGTTGTTTGAGGTTTAATACCTACATTATTTGCAGCAGTTAAAAAGTATCTAGTAAGATTACTTTTATCAACTTTACCTTTATCTATAAATCCAGTATAAGATAAGCTAGCTCTAAAGTCTTTTAATTCAGCACCTTCGCCATAACGTAAGAAAGTATTAATTATATCTTCTGGACGTTTAAGACTTTTAATAGCAGCTGCAAGTTCATTTTTATTATCTCCTCGGTAATAACTTAAAAGTTCAGCTTTAGTATCTTCAATAACTTCACTATGATCAGGATTATTACCATCAAGTTGTCTAAACATTGAATCATAAATAGCATTATTTTGTTGAATAATGTTTTGAGCATCAATGTAAGATTTTTCAGCTTGTTGATAGAGATAACGAGACTGATCATCTTCTGCATCTTCATATTTAGCCATAGTAGCCTTGGCATTATCTAAAGCTTCTGTAGCAGTTTTAATATTTGCATCTACTACAGCAATCATAGCATTACCCGGAAGATTAGCTCTGGTAAAACCAATAGATTCAGTCATTTGACCTTTAATCTTTTCAAGTTGCTCTCTTTTAGCTTTAAGAGAATCGAGAAGAAGATTATCAAACCATTTAACATCAGTTTTACTTTCAACAGCAGTATAAGCACCAATCTTAGCCATATTCAGTAATGAGCTTATATTTTGCTCTGTATAGATTTTATTATAAGTAGCACCCATACGAGCTTGATAAACTTCATCAGATTCATTAGGTTGTTGCTGCAAAGCACTCATACTATTTGCCATACCTTGATCAATATATTTTTGAATAACAGCAGGATCTTGTAAAGCAATAGCTTGTTGCTTTTTAGTTAGCTTAGTAAAATCAGAAGATGATAACATACTTTGTTGCATCTTAGGGTCAGTAGCAACATATTGTTTAAGAGCATTAGTTACAAGAGAACTATTAGTACCACCTTGTTTACTATTAAGCCACTTATCAATTTCCGCTTCTTTAGCCATAGCTGTTCTAAATTCAGGTTTAGCCGAGAGAACAGCAGTGAATACTTCACGAATTTCATCTTCTGTTACTGATTCGATTGTACTATCACGAGTAAGAACACCGGAAAGATTACCACCTCTATCAGCAATAATCTTTTGAACAGTAGCTTGTACTTGTTCAGATGTACCGGGAATATTCATTAAATCGGTAGCATCTTTAATAAATTCAGCATTGAATATAGAACGCTTATCAGCTTTCCATGCTTTCATCATTTCAAGAAGCTCTTTTTGATATACAGAACGATCGTGGCCTTTACCGAGAGCAGTACCAAATGCAGTAATTGATTGTTTACCATTACCACCAAGGCTACCGCCAGCTTTATTAAACTTCTCAAGAATCATAGCTCTATTTGCAGCTTTATATTCTTCAGGAGCATCACTAGCTTCATTCTGTTGCATAAGAGCATCAAATTGAGCTTTATTACTTAGAATTGTTTTAACACCTTCATCAGTAAGAAACTTACGAGCACCATCGCTAACAGCTGTATCAGCAAAGAACCATCCTCCATCTTCATCAACTTTAGCTTTAATGTGTTCTTGAGTTTCATTAATTTTACCTGCAAGAGCTTCTTCATCTACACCTTGAATCGCATTATATTCAGACATCTTAATAGCCATTTCATTATATGCGTTTTCATTACGAATAGCACGTTCTTGCAGATTATCAACAGCAGCCGTTATAGCTGCACCAGCTTCTCTAAATGACGTCAAGTCCAGAGGTCTAGCATCAGGTTGCTTGACATAAGTAAGATCAGCATATTTTAGTCTAACTGCCATATCATGTAAGTTATTATAAACAACAATACCCTCTACCGAATTAACGATAGAGGGTGTAGGATTTAAGTCAATATGTATAAAACGTATAGCATTATGCAAAATTATAATAGTAATTCGGCATAGTAACAGCATCAGGAACAACAGAACCTCTTCTGTTTAAACGTTTAGTACGAAGTGAACGTTTAGGAACAGTAGAACCGCCTTGAATCTTTTTAAGATCTTTAAGACTACTAATTCCAAACATTCGCATAAGAGTATCTTTAGGTATATTATCAAAAATATAATCCCTAGATTTATCATCTTTAAGAACACTAATAAGATTAGCAGTTTGTAAGTTCTCCATATCAAATTTAGATTGATAAGCAGTACCAATAGAGCGTCCTAAACTAGCAATCATATCACCAATAGCAGCTCCTTGTTGACTTCTACGTTGAACAATCTCCATTTGATGATTAAACTTATTAGCTTCATTCTCAGCTCTAATTTGACTATTTCTAGCAGCAATTTCAGCGTTAGCCATACGAGAACGATTACGAAGCTCAACTTCTTTATTATGTTCATCTTGTTTAACTCTACTACGCATACGAGAACCTTGAGTTCTAGCAAGCAATATAGACTGACGAGCAACTTGAGAATTAGAACTGTTACTTGTAATATATTTTTCAAGACTACGAACAGTATTATTAATATCTCCAATTTCAGCGTCAGTATTTATATCAGTTTCTAGTTCTACACGATCCATAAGAGGAGTCTCAGGAACTCGCATACTTTCTATACGATCAATTAAACCTTTATTAGTTATGAGCTGACTTATACCACCAATAAGATTACCACCAACCTCAGAAACAAATCCCGGACTTATAAAACCACCACCAGCATATTTGCGAGTTCTACCACCACAACGCAAACCTTGTTGAATAGTAGTTAAAGGATTTTGAATTTGAGTTTTATCGTTAGATGTAAAAATTACTTCTTGTTCCGTAGCATAACTTCCGCTATTATTCCGTTGAGTACCATAAGTAGAAATAGGAATATCAACAATTTGACCACCATCATAATACTTTTTAATTTTACCGCCACATTTACGTTTAATACGACCACCACAACGTGCTTCAATAGGTTCAGCTTCCATACCAGATTCAGCTTTCATACTTTCTTGAAGATTATAGAGTTGTGCGAGTTCATTTTGAATTGCAGCAATTTGTGCATTAGTTCTTTGAAGATCAGCGTTAGCTTTCTCAGCATTACGACCGTTAGTATTACGATCAATCGCATACGTACTACGGTCAGTTAGAGAAAGCATTCTACCAAGCATCATAGATTTAACTGGAAGAGAACTTTCAAGATAACCTTTATGTTTCATAAGAGGCTTAGCAAGATCAGCAAATGTAGTTCCATTATACTTTAAAGTATCAGAGAATACATAAGCATTATCTGCGTCAGTCATAAGAACTTCACCACCTTCTACTTCTGCATTAGGTCCATAAGGAACACCACCTTGTTCATGAGAAGGACCATTAACTTCTGCGGTATTAGAAGATGTTTCTTCAATCATACCACCATCGATATAACGTTTAACTTTGCCACCACAACGTTTACGTTTAAGTCTTCCACCACAACGGGCAGCAATTCTACCAAAAGCAGAACTAGGATCAACATCACCAAATGGAGTACCTTGAACAGTAGGTTGAACTAAGTCACTACCGAAGCTAGCATCATCTTGATAACCAGTAACACCTGTGATATTAGAATCACCATACATATCAAGAGCACCTTCTTGTTGAGCAGTGTTGGATAATTTAAGTTCATCTTGAAGAATACGTTCATTACCTGCAACAATCTGACGTTGCCTATCAGCTTCTTCAGCAGCTCTCTTAGCTTTACGTTTCTTCTTACGACCAGTAAATAATCCAACAATACCACCAATAATAGCACCTGCTGCCATACCAATAGGACCTGCCCAAGCTCCAAGAGTTGTACCAGCTAACGCAGAAGATCCAGCTCCAAGTCCACCACCAATAGTAGCACCGGTACTTAAACTAGACATTGTAGAAGCTCCTTGAATACCTTTCTCGGCTCCATAACTATGACCTTGAACATCCCCGAATCTATCTCTAAATGCAACTTCACCTCCACCAGCGTATCTACGTCGACGAGGGTAAGCTTTAAGAGTTGAAATGTTTTTAATCATACCACCATGTTTTAATTCATTAAAATCAATAACATTAGGAGAATCAATCTCATCTACTTCACCATAATAGTCTTTAGTAGGAGTCCAATTCTCAAGCATTTTAGCTCTTTCTAATGCTTGTTTAAAACCATTAGCATTATTATGCTTTTGAGCTTTATCTAAAATTTTAACAGCATCATTAAGAGACATTTTATTTAGTTCTTTAAGTCCTTTGCCTGTAGACTTAAGACCACTATATTTAATAAGATGAAAACCTATTTGAGCTTCGGGACTATCAATAAGATCATTATCTTTAAGAAACTTCTGATAATATCCCCAAGTAGTATCATTTCGATAGATATTTTCAAAAGGATATTCACCTTTAGCTTTAGCAGCTTTCTTTTGTTCATCAGAAGATGGACCCATCATATCATAATGAAAGAGACCTCTAGTATAAGGACGAGCAGAGAAAGCTCTTTCAATAACATGATTCTTATAATCCCAAACATCGCCTTTAACATATTTGCTAACAGGATAAGTTTCCACATGAGTAACACCTAAAATAGCTCTTGCTAAAGTATCATTAGCTCCAAGTTTACGAGCTATATTATAAATAGCAGAAGCATTATTATGATTAAATTTAGGAATACTCTTATACTTAGGTTTAGCTTTATTTTTATCAGGCATATTACTAGTATTAGCAGAATGTTGCTCCTTACCACAAGCTCTTTCCCGGGGTCTGGAGGTCGTTAAAGAGCAACACTAATTATAAACGAGTATCTTTATCAATCATAACTTCAATATTAGTAAGTCTTAAATCAAGTTGAGTAGCATCAGGATATTTAGTAATATCATCTACATAATCATCAGCTTCTTGACTAAAGAACTTATTCTCATATATCATAGTTATATAAGTCCAAGCATTATGGAACTTAGCAATATCATACCAAGGCTTTTGATATTTAGCTGAAAGTTCAATAAGAGTATCAATAGCATCTTTATCCATAAAATTAATAAGATTAGGATTAGGATTCCATTGACCATGATCATTCTCAACGAAGTCTTCAATACGATTCCAAAGATAACGACCAGCTTTATATTTAAGAGTTTCATTATCCCACCAAATAGGACTAACACTCATAGGCATAAGACCAGTACATTGAACATCAGTATGAAACATCAACCAATCAATAGTTTTATTATAGAGATAACGTATATTATCTTCATTATTCATAAGACCATTAATAAGTTGACTACGCCATTCAATATGCTTAAAGAGTTTACTTATAGTAGGCTCGGTAGCATAAATGAATTGAACAACGCTAGGATGAATAACATCATCAAAGTAAATACCTTTATTCTTAGCATCAGTCTTAAAAAGAGAACCTTTAGTTATATAGAAGATTCCATGCCGGTTAATGTATGAATAATCTCCGATATACGAGTGAAAAGACGTCCATAAGTTAGTCTTTAATGAGTAAGAGATAGAATAAGACTTATACAAGTCAATAGCACCATTTTTATCTATAATCTTATTAGTGAATATAAATCTTTGGTGCATTTCATCGTATGTAAAGAAACATCCACTATGCGACAATGGATTAGTAGCATTAGCGTAAATATGCTCTTTAAACCATTCTTTGAAGCCTAAATCGGATAATTCACTTACGCTTTGATCGTTCTTAACAAGATAAATCTCACCTTTTTCGACATCACAAACAAGATAACCACGATGCGTAATAATAGCACTAAAACGATTGTTACAACCAATTTTACCAGTAGTGCTATAAATAATTTCTTTAGGTTCACGTTGAAACAAATCAGAAGTACCTACATAAGTTGTATTTTCATCATTGTTACCTAGAGTATCTTTAATAGCAGCTACAAGTAATGTATATTGTTGCTGAATATATAAAGCAATATCATCAGATAGAACATTCTCGATAGCACCTTTTTGAATTGAAACATCTTTATAAGAATCAGCTTTATATCGACGCCAACCAATATCAGTAGATTCACTAGGATTAACATCTGAACGTATAATGCGAGAAGGAAAGGTTTTAATATCGTCAATCTTTTTAATAATAACTGCATCTTTAAAACCATCCCAATTCATAGAAGTCTCATAACACTTACCATCCTCGGTATTCCAAAAGTTATCAATAGGATAACTAACATGACCTAAGTTATCAGCTTCTTGATAATAATTATTCTTAGGAGCCCAACGAATAGCTTTCTCAATATCATTCTCGGCAGTATTGGAAATATTACGTTCAAATATTTTATAAGCACTACTATTAACCCCAAGTCCATCATGACGACATTGAAGATTCATACGACTAAATATGAAATAACTAATGATAATTCTATGACAATTAGCGATAGTAGCACCAGCTCCTTCATGTTGAAAACCAGCAGCAGGAGCAACACAACGTTGAGTTATAAATGCAACAAAAGTATCACCTTTAAGATACTGAGCTTTTGTAGTAGCGGTATATGTTACAGAATGATATTCAACTCTAACAATAGGAGATATACAAGAAAGATTCTGAGCATAAACGTCAATAGTCTTGAATATATCATCTGCATTACGATCATGATAATAGCAATCTATAATAGCACGATTATTTTCAATAATAGAATACCATTGAAATCTTGCAACAGTTCTATCATCTTTATGACTATTTGGATTATCATCACCTTTCCACTCACCAGCAGCAGAATAATCTTTACATATCTTGTTATATTCAAATCCGGGATCTAGTAAGTCACCATTGTTATAAGTAATAGTAACACGTTGATAACTTTTATTATTCCATGCATTCGAATAGTATTTACTATCAAACATAGCGTTATCATCGAGGCCATCATTTTTACTAAATTTATAACTAGAATCAGCAGCTATATTTGAAACAGCTGAATTATTATTAGCAATAAATTTAGGTTTAATAGTAGGTCCATTAAGTCTACTATTAACAATAAGTGAATCAGAAAGAAGAACTGATTGAATCAAATCACCACCTTCATCCCATAAATCAGAACCATCTCCTTTTTCATTTTTAGTATCATTTTTCTGACGATTGAAACAATGCCTCCAAGTCATACGTTCATAAGCACTACGAACGCTATAAGCTTTAACTTGTGGCATAGTCTTCTTTTCAATCAGATATTCAAGAGGATATAATCTATATCTATCACGAGAAGCAAAAGCTCCTTTATAGTTATTACCAACTACATTAGAATAAGCTAAATCTCGAACAACAAGTGATTGACAACACCAATTACTATTAGAACTATTAGGTTGAGCCATGTAAACAACCCAAGATTTAATTTGTTTACGAGCAATAACTCCAACTTCTTCAAGACCATCAGCGGTTTCAATTTTAGTAGTATCTTTAAATAGTTTAGAAAAGAAATCTGTAGGATCGAATTTAAATCTAAACATACGATGTTTAACAGCACCATCACTACCGGTCATATTGAAGTTAGAAGTCTTGAAGTAATAACTACTCTTTTGAGTATTATAAATAGGATAAACATTAATAAGTTTACCTTTATAATCAATAAGACCTAAATATAAGAAGTAATATTCATTATCTTTGATACAAGTATCATTAGAAAGATCTTTCTTTTCAAAGTCACCTTTATCACCAACAGATTTGAATAATTCTTCTTTAATTTTAATATTACCAGTACCATTAAGACCATTAGCAGTACATAGATTTTTATCTTTGATATGCTTGTCAAGACCAGTAATATCATTCATACTAACATTAGCACGAATAAGCTGTGAATTAAAATTAGTATGAGCTTGATCTTTAATATATGAAATATTACCAATTACAATATCATTAAGAGTAACTGTATTTAAACTATTGATACCACTGATATAAACCGTTGTACTATTTTTACCTTTAATATCAATATTCTCATACTCATAAGCTTTCTCTTCATCTTCGCCTTTATAGATAATACCAAGTTTACATTCATCAAATTGAGAATCTATATTAGTAATATCAATTTGAAACTTACGAGAAGTAAGCTGACCAGCTTTAATACTTTCATTGTATTTAGGTGCAGCAAAGTATGTAGGAGATAGCAGAGAATAATCAGTATAATCTCCGGTTTTAAGTTTATATGCAACAGCAAATTGATATGAGCCTGCAAGTAAACCACCACCATCAATAGACTGAACTGTTAATGTAGGATATTCAACATCAGGTATAAGATTCAATAGTTTCTCTTTAGTTAAATCAGTACCTAAGCTGTAAATAGTCGTAGTATCATCAGAATAGTCTTTTGCAAGATTATAGTCATCCCAAAAGGTATTAAGATTCATCAAACGAGTTTCATTAGCAGCAGTCGAATTACCTTCTGTAAAAGTAATAATCAGATGATTATTTTTGTTATAAGAATAAGCACCAGTAATAGGACGATCTTCACTAAAGTTTAAAACTGTACTATTACCAACTAGAGGAGCTTTATAAATAACATCTGAATACTTTATATCACCTTCAATAGTTTCATCACTATGCCATATAATGTAATCTCCGTCAGGTACACTAGGATTAGCACCGTTTCTATTAACAAAAAAAAGCACCACTCCAACGGGAATCGGAATGGTGCCAATACACTGACCATAATCAGAATAATCATGATGTTTTTCAAATCCATTTTCATTGATAAGAGTCTCACCATCCTCGTTATATAGAACATTAAGTGCATAAGACTTAGTATCACTATTGACTAATGACGGATTCGCGTTAGGGTAAAGACCTGCGTTTACTTTCATAGCCGTTCACATAATGATTTTTCATATTTAAGAAGTTTAATAACGACCTACTACAATCATCACGTTTATCTTTAGTAAGCCTATTACAAGCATTGCGAACTTTAATTTTAGCATTATCGTAAGCAAGTGCAGGATTAGTATAAGGATTACTATCTCTAAGATTTAAAACAGGATGCCTGTAATTACGTTGAAGAATACGCATCATAACAAAGTTCTTTAGAGCATCAATAAGAACATCATTATTAGGTATAAGAGGAACATTGATTTTAAGAATCTCGTCAAGTGTCATTGGCAACCCGTGAAATAATACGCCTAGCGTGCCTTTTCTGACATTCAAATGCAAATACGACCCGTTAATCGAATACGTGTATAAACTGCCGGAAATCGTTCGTATGAAGTCAAAAACGACATTTTCTGTAAGGTTTATCCCTATCGGGAATGAAACGGCGAGCGGTATATAATTTCCATCATCATGCTCAAAAGGAGCAGGATTAGTAGTAAAATCCGCACGTTTACCATTAATTGTAACAAGACGTATATTCTCACAACCTTCTGGAATCTCACAACGATACTCATCAAAGTCGATAACTTTACCAACATTAATAAGATGCTGTTGAATATTTAAATCAGCAAGAGCTTCACATATCCAAGTAGGAATACGAGTCATAAAGTCCATAGAATGAACATCATAATCTTCTATAATCCTATGAATAATAACACTAGAACTAATCAAGTTTTGGTCTAATGTATTCATCTACTTCATTGTTTTTAATACGTTCTCTTTTGCTTTTAGTAGGCGGATATCTATCCATAATAGTTTTATCATGTTCAATCATGTATTTGAGTTTAGCATCAAATGCAAGATTATCCGCTTTAATAACTTCTTCTATAGATTTATGTCTAAGCACCTTATCACTAGTCATAATGTTTACATGACAATGATTAGGTTTAAATTTATAGAATATTTGATTAGGTACAACATCAACACCCATATTATGACGTATCCATTTACAGAACCAATAATACGGATTATCAGATTTAACGTGCCAATTCTTACCATAAGGATTAAGAAAACTCTTAACTTCAATACCAGCAGCAATCATCTCATCTCTAAGACGAAATGACGCAGCCCAATCAACAGATTCTCTAGCAACAGCACGTTGAACTTGAAACTTACCAATGTAAGTACCTAAAGAAACACTATCACCACGAATAAGATTCTCAATTAGAGACTTATTAAGACCTCTTTGTATTTGATTAAATATCGGATAAGGAATACGACACATCCAATCGTAATATCTAATAATAGCAAGAAGTTTAGGAATACGAATAGTAGATAGATAAACAAAACGATTGAACGTAATACGAAGAGATACTGCTTTAGCTTCGTCACTCCAATTAAGTTTACGTAAGAGCTTAACACCTTTAACTCGTTTACCTAAAATAAGATCATCAATAATCTCTTTAGTTATTCCATTCGATTCAAGAAGATTCAGATTAGCATAACAGATATTAGCTAGATTATTACGTCTAACATAAATATTATGAAGATCAGTACTTAATTTCTCGATAGTGTTGTAACATTGTTCGAGATAGTCGTGGTAATAGTGCATAGATTCCATATAGTTTATTCTACTTTATTATGGATTAAACGTTGAGTACCATTAGGATCATTAGGAGCATAAGTTGCATCACTAATAATCTTAACTTCGTGTTCTGTAGGCTTAATACCAAATTCAGTTCTAAGAACCTCATAAGTTATACGTTCTATCATATCAGCAGGAAGTGGAAGTTCAATATCTTGACCATCATCTTCCATATACATAGTGATAACTTCAGCAGGATTTTCAGCTACATACACGATTGTTACAAACTTATAATTTTTAGCATCAATCTCAAAGTTTTTGAGAGTATTTTTGATAATAATTTTAAGTTTACCATTAACGATTTGATACACTCCCCAAACCCCAGTAGGGGAATAGACTGTGGTAAGGAGCGGAACTACGCTATTATTAGCGTACTTATATGTAATAAGACTCCCATCATCATGTTGAGTATAAACATGAAGAAAAGGTGCATCATTAGGCATACGTAAAGGTGTAGGAACTCGATGCTCAGTAGTAAGAACCATATCTTTAGCACCAATTCCCGCATATGTGTTTTCTATATCGGTAAGCGGAACGCAGATAAGAGGAACATTAAAGCTAACTTTAAGCACCTCATCTACACCATTGCGCTCAATACTCTGACGAATAAAAGTAGCAAAGAGTGCCTTACAAGCATCTTTAGCCCTCTCTTGAATGCTATGATCACCGGGCTTACCTAATATATTAGAAATCTTACTTCCTAATTGATTAAGTGTTGCCATAATAATACATTAAACAATTCGCCAAGATTTATTAGTAGTAATACCAAGCTCCTTAGTTTCACCTCTAGGGATAAATTTAAGAAGATTAGTAGACAATTCAAGTTCAGGAGTATCAGAACCACCTATGATCATAATAGGACGATTCTTAACTGGAACAACCCCGTGCCACGGACCAGCATTAGTATACCGGTTAGTAACTCTAATAACGTTCTTTTGATTTTTGAAACCTCTACCACATCTTGATGGCAGACTAGTTCTTGCGTAAATAACAGTCATGGTATTTTAGTTTTTAATGGTATCTTCTGTCGCATCTATAACCATAGTCATATTGCGAGAAATACGATTGTGATTTTTCCAGAATGTTTGCATCATTTCAGCGTCAGGTTCAAAGTCAAGCTCGAACTCAGCACTAAGAAAGCCAATAGGCATATCAGTTTTCAAGTCACGAATAAGAATGCTAATAGCAGTATTACATCCACGTGAACGAAGATCTCCAACATACATATTAGAATGATACTTTGTCAGAGCACTCATACGGAAAATGTACTTACTATCTCTGTATAAGCGTAGAATAGTATAAGGCATAATAGAAGTAAGAACATTCTTATAACGATTCTTATAAGGATCTGTAATACTAATATCGTAATCTTCTGCGATAACAGTAAACTTATCCATATTAATACCATTACAGAACTTACCACAATTATGAAAGTATGCAACGTAAACACCTTTAGCATTAAGAGATTCTCTAATGTTTGAGGCTATTTTATCGAGTTGCATCCAACATTCTGCTTTAGATGTAAGAAGATTAGTAACAACCTTACGTCTCTTCTTAGCAATCCATTCTTTTACGAAGACAACACCAATAGATGAAATAATAACACCAATCAAGTTCAATATAGCAATAAAAATACCACTCATTACACAATGTGTTTTATAATTCATACTTGCGTGTTTGAATAAGTTGCTATAAACAAAAAAATCCGACTACCAGCGGAACCAGTAGTCGGATTAGGAATAATTAAAATTGCCTTGATATAAATAACACCTGCGACCAAAACTAATTAGATGAATCTCTGCCAAGGCACTTCATCGTCTTTAGCTTTAATATCACCTAACCATCTTTGGAAAGCAATACCTTCGTAACCGTCGGGATCACTAATGTAAAGATAAGTATACATAGCACATTCATGATGTTCGGTAAACAAACGACCATAGAAATCTGCGTAAGCCATATTCATTACATACATAACATCATACCAGTTAGCATTATGGAGATCATTCATCTTGTATTTGTGCCAAATAGATTTGACTTCATCAAGATTATAATGATGAGTAGTACCATTACGATTCTCCATACGTTCAACAGCCCATTCACATAGGTCTTTAGTAAAATGTTTTCCGTAGAGTTCTTTATACTTTCGACAATCCCTCTTTCTTACATCTTCACTTTCGTGTGGCATATCACTATGCTCATGCGGGTCTTTCATCATGACTTACATTATTTTTAAGAGAGTTATCAATTTCACGTTTAAGATTTTGAAAAGCAGTAGCTTCGAACTCAAAACCAAATAGATTCACAGAACCTTTAGCAGTAGCTTTAGAAATAGCTGCATCAAGATAGCTATTAACTACTTTAGGAATCTGCTCATCAGGTATGAACTTAGATAACTTAGCCAACTGAGGCTTAATAATATAATCAAGTGTAGGCTCTATAATAAAATCTAATTCATTCAGAAGATTATAAGTAGAAAGGTCTAAACCAAAAACACTACCCATAAACTTTCCGATACCAGAAGTAACAGGAATCTTAATCCCACCTCCAATAGTTTTAACGATTGGTGTTAGCCATTTACCAACAGCTACTGCAACAAGTTCTGCGTTAGTCATACTACTTCAGTATTAAGCGTTTGCTGTAGAAGTAGTAGGAGCGTTAGGATCAGGTACAGCTGGACCAGCAGTACGAGCCGCTAATTCAACAACAGGACAAATCTCCGCAGCATTGATCTTTTTGATGTACTTAACGAAATTGCAATTTGCATAATCGAAAATACGTTCATCAGCAGATTCTCTACGTTCAGCTTCAAGAGCAATAGCAGCTTTGAAATCATGACGAACATCACTGAACTCACGAGCGACTTCTTTCTTGAAGTTTTCAATATCCTGTTTGTTGAGTGCAGATTCCTTATCCAAACGAGCAAGAGTTTCAAATGTAATCTTGTCGTTAGCTTGACGAGTTTCACGTTCTTCTTTGACTAAAGCTAAAGCTTCTTTAAACGTATTTATACCCACATTATCGGCATAACGTTCAGACTTCTCTTTAGCAAGTTCAGCCATAAGACCAGAAACTAATTGAGTTTCAGCAACAGCAGTGGCTCCGGCAGCAACCGAACCATTACCATTACTTAACCAATTTCTCAATCCAAGTCCTGCAAAAGCAGCAAGACCTAAAGAACCTGCAACAGTGTTGTAGTTAATTTGTCCTTTCGGAACTTTAACACCAGTTTCGTTTTCAGTATTCATAGCATTAATTTGTTTTAATGCACCTCGACATTGAGATGCACAACAAATATTACTATTAGTACTGATAACAATGAAATGATTTATAACATGAACATTAATACTCAATAGTTGAACATTATATTCAACGTTTCTTCTTAGCGATAGCTTCGTCAATCTTTGCATTAATAGAGGGAACACTAATGTAATTCATAAAAGTTACATAACCAATATGATATACGTCAGCAGTTTTGTTCTTCCAAATCCAACGATAACTTCTATCATCATTGATATAAGTTTTAGCAATCTCTTGAATATCTCTAATTAATAAGAGCTTATTCAAATTAGTATAAGTCACAGGTGTCATACCTAAAGGAATTTAAATCATTAATAGAACGTTTAGTCGATGATTTTTCCTTGATATGACAAAAGGGAGTACTACGCAATTTAGCAGTAACACTCTTTTAGTCTGCGATCATACGCTTTTAGAATCAGCAAAATGCTGTTTTATAGCTTTGAATATAGGTTTGATAATTAAATCATACCCAAAGGTACATATCAGAAAAGATAGCAGCACCGTTTCCAATGAAGCATCTAATTTGTATAAGTAAAGCACCATAGTTGCAATACCTACGATTAAGCTAACAAGAGACTTGAAGTATCTCGGTAGTTTCTTTTTAGTAATCTTAGTGATAATCTCATTAATGCCATAAGTAGTTAAAAGCACAATAGCAATAAACGCAAAGCTTATAGAATTAAAAAGATTAAAAATAATTGTTTCTTCCATAGTTTAAATATCTGTATATACGACAAAAGGTCTAATAGGTACTTTAGCACCTATTAGACCTATAATCAAATCAACAGACGACTTACGAAATAGTCCAAGCGGTATTCGTAGTAATCGTTATCTGTTTAGTTTCTCCTGCAGCAGCGAAAGTCAATGCAGTCGGAGATACAGTCAAAGTAGCATCACCAGCAGCTTGAGTTACAGTGTATTTCTGACCATTTACGGTAATATTACCGGTACGAGTGTTAACCGTCGGGTTAGCAGCAGCGGTAAACGTAATTTCGAAAGCGTAAACATCATCTGCCCCCGGATCACCTTCAATCTCAGCACCAGAGTTATATTGTTTTTCATTTACGATCAATTTACCGGCAGTCAACCATTCAGAAGCGTCAGAATCAACAGCAAACGTAATAGCAGCTAAGTTGGAGTTACCAATGAACTTCTTAGCTTCACCACCTTTAACAAAAGCTAACGATTGAGTAGTAACATCCCAAATCGTAGAACCTTCCTGCTGCAACGTAACGTCTTCAGTCAAGTCTTCAACAGCAACGGTAATCAAACCGGAACGTCCGTTACGACCTTTATAAACCGGAGCAGTAACATCTACTTGAGAGTTACCAGTTCCCTCAACAGCACTCAAAGTGATCCAACTCGGTTTAGCTTTCAAAGCATATCCGGCACGCATAACAGGTGCACCAACTCCATCAACTAAACCACCAATTTCAACAGCAGTTGCTCTTTCATTCAAAGCAGAATCTTTAACCATAACAGTAATAATTTAATTATTCGTAAAAAAGTTTGAAGTTCCGCACGCCCCACAAGCTATTCCCCTACTGGGGTCTGCAAAGCGTAGCGGAACATTTAAAAGTTTAAGAAACAGTCCAATTAACATTAGAAGTTACTTTGACAGTTTGTGTACCACCAGAGGCTTCAAACGTTAGACTAGTTTTATCAAGATTTAAATAAGGATCTTGTTCAAATATTGCAGTGTAAGTAGCATTTCCAGTAACAGTAACAGTTCTGTTAGCATTCGTATTACCATCACTCCATTTAACAAAATGATAACCGGCAGACGGTGTAGCCTTTAATGTAGCAGTTGCACCATAATTGTAAGTACCACCTCCACTAACAGTACCACCTGTACCCGCAGTTACAGTCAATGTATAACTGTTAATTTGCCATACAGCATAGTAAGTAACATTACCAGTAACTTTGGTAGTTGTGCTTACATTAACAGAACCACTAGCTGACGTAGACCATCCCTTAAAAGTATATCCAGTTCTTGTAGCAGTAGGAAGAGTTCCTAAAGCGTCATTGTAATGGAATGAACTACTAGACTTGCTAGGAGTACCACCATTACCATTCCAAGTAACCGTATAATTCTTATAAGTTGCAGTCCATCTAGCGTACCAAGTCTTATTAGAAGTAACTTTAGTTGTCGTAGTTAATTGAGTACCACCGCTAGTAGCAGAAGTATCGAACCAACCTGCGAATGCATACGTATAAGTATTATCCGCAGCTCTTGAACAAGTAGGTAATGTTCCAATAGCTTCACCATAATTTTTACTTATAGATGAAGAAGAAGGAGTATTACCACCATTAGCGTTAAATGTAAAGGTGTACCTATTAACAGCTCTGGTCACATAAGCATAATAAGTAGCAGCACCTGTTACACTTGGTGTTTCTAAAGTTAATGAAGAACCAACTTTAGTTCCACCACCGTTAGCAGCAGTATACCAGCCTTGGAAAGTATAAGTGTACTGAGCATCATTTGCAGGCATAGTCAAAGTACAAGAGCCTTTCGACCCATAAGCAACAGATTGACTAATCCTATTCAAAGACCCGTATGTTGTTTGATAACCTATTGTATAACTCCGTTTAGTTGCAGTCCAATGTGCATATATTGTAGTATTACCTGCACCCATTGTCGTATTAGCAGTAACTTGCGTTCCACCACTTGCAGAAGTGTACCAACCAGCAAATGCGTAAGTGTATTCAGCATCAGAAGACTTCGTAGGCGTCGGCAAAGTGCCATAAGCACTTCCATATTGAACGCTCTTAGAAGCAGGACTTACTGCATTACCACCATTAACATTGTAAGTTAAAGTATAACTATTAATAGACCATTGAGCATAATAGGTAACAGTACCAGTTATCTTAGTAGTAGATGAAATCTTCGTACCACCACTAGACGCTGTGTACCAACCAAGGAATGTATACCCCGTCCTAGAACAACTCGGAAGAGTACCTAATTCTGAACCATATGTTTTAGTAATAGTTGATGGACTAGGAGTGCCACCACCGTTACCATTGAATGTTGCAGTGTAACTTCTAACATTAGCAGTCCACTGAGCATAATAAGTAACGTTTCCTGTTACAGTAGTAGATGCAGATATTTGAGTACCACCCGTTGCAGCTGTAAACCAACCCTTAAATGTATAAGTGTATTGAGCATCAGCAGCTCTTGTCGGAGTAGGCAATGTACCTAAAGTAGAACCATGAGTCTTAGTAGTAGACGTAGGATCTACAGTTCCACCATTAGGATTCCAAGTTACAGTATATGACTTGAGAACAAATACCGGAGTAATATGAGTATTGGCAGTAATGTTAGAAACTGTCAGAGGATTAGTAGTAGAACCATTAGACCACTTACTAAAGTTATAGCCAGTACTCGGAGTAGCTGTCCAAACAGCAGAACCACCATATTCTACACTAGACTTATTAACACTCGCTGTACCACCAGTTGAATTAGCAGTAGTAGTTGTGAAAGTCTTAATTGTAAACTTAGCAGTTAAACTAATATTGGCAGTAACAGCAAATGTATATGAAGCATTGCTAGATACTTTAGTACTTCCGTTATACCAACCAGCAAAATTATAAGCAGTCTTAGGAGTTGCAACTACAGTAGCATTAGCACCATGCTCTACAGTTTGACCTGCAGGACTTACAGTACCTTTGTTTGTATCCTCAGAAGTTGCATTAACAGTGTAGCTCTTAATCTTATATTTAGCAACAAGAGTTCTATTAGCAGTTAAAGTAACAGCAAAAGAAAGACTTGTAGAAACAAGATTAGAACCTTCATACCAACCAACAAAATCATACCCAGTAGGAGCAGCTTTAGCAGTTAATGTGACTTGTGTATCACGATAATAAGTTCCTTCTTTAACTCCACCTGTAGCAGATGTACCAATAGAACAATCACCAACATTTGTGATAGTAGTTCCTGAACTATTAGTAGTTAAAGCTGAAATCTTAATAGTAAACTTATCAGCTTCTACTTGAGTACAATTAATAGTTTTCGTAATACCACCGGCAGTAACGGTAACAACCGTAGTTCTACTCTCGGCAGTATTCTTACTCGCAGTTAAACCAACCGTTTTATTACCCGTACCACTCTTAGCGGCAGGGGTAAGCCAAGAAGCAATAGCCATCTTAGTACCCTCCCCCTAATTATGAAACCGTCCATTCGACGTTAGAAGTAACATTAACAGTTTGAGTTCCACCAGCAGCCTCGAAAGTAAGAGAAGTCTTATCTAATTCGAGATATGGATCTTGAGTAAACTTAGCAATATAAGTCTTATCCGCGTCAATAGTAACACTTAGAGTTACATCGTCAGAAACCTTAACTCCATCTTTCCACCAACCGCCAAAGCTATAACCTTCAGCAGCTGTAGCATGAATAGTAGCAACAGTACCATCCTCAAATTCAGCAGTTTCAACTCCTAAATTAGATTCTTTATTGATACCAACACCACCTTGAGCTACACCTTCATCTTCGGTTTTAACTGTAAGTGTATAATGTGTGGGTTCAGGAATAAGATCACATTCAATAGTAACCTTAATGTTTTTCTCAACCACAAAACTATACTGATTGTTACTGTTAAGAGTGATTTTAACACCATCAACAAGCACTTTATTCAAAGTATAACCAGGACTTACATTAACTTTAATCGTACAAGTATCACCATCATCATAAGTACCAGCACCTTCCATTGTAGCACTTCCGTTAGGAATAGCTTCATAGGTAACTTGGAACTTATCAGGGGCATCAACCTCAAAACGAGCTTCAATAGATTTAGAGTCATTCATGACAATATCACGTGAAGTAGTTGAGGGCGCACCCGAATCAGTCCATTCCTTAAAATGATAGCCGCTATCTGCTAATGCTTCTACAGAAACGGTAGTTCCGTCAACAATATCAGAGTAAGTCTTTGTGCCACTATAATAGTCGCTCCAACTTCCATTGATCTTTGTACGACATTTACCACCTGTTCCAGCAGTAAGAGTTAGCGTTCGCATGATTACTTGGTCGAACGTAGCAATATGTGTTGCATTCGTTCCGGTTTTAGCAGTGAATGTTGCAGGATTATCTGAAACCTTTGCACCACTTGTATTCCACTCTCTGAACTTGTAGTTACCAACCGCACGAGCTTCAACTAAATAAATCGAACCTACAGCAGTTTTAAACGTATGTTCAGAAGTAGACCAATTAGACCAAGAACCATCACCTATACGATAACGAGTTTCATTAGTTCCATCAGAACCTACCGTAATAGTAACTTCTTCCGGTGGAATCTCTACGAACGTACAAGAGAAATCTACATTCTCAGTAATAACTTTTGAATAAGGATTAGAGTTAGAAATAGTTCCACCAATATTCCATTGTTCAAAAGAATAACCACTATCAGGAACACCTAATACTTCAATTGTCTCACCGTCAGTAACATTAATGTTAGAATGCGAAGATGCAGCTTCTGAATATTCACCAGAACCAATCTTATATTTGCATTTACCATTAGAACCCGCAGTGATATTAACAATATGAGTTTCAGGTGGAATGTAAGTTTCCTTGAAATAAGCAGTATAAACTTTGCGATGCAGACCTTCTTCAACAATGATATTATTTTCATTATTAGGAAGATTAGCACCAGTAGGCGTTACCCACTTTTCAAATTCATAACCGCCGTTGGCTTTACCAGCGATAGTGACAATAGTCTTTTCCGGAGCAGTGACTTCGTGTCTTTCTGCCCATTGAGACCAAGCATCATTAATATCTTTATATCGAACTAAACCATTCGCATCTGCCACGATACTAAACGTGAAATAACGAATAGCTTCTTTAAAGTTTACCGTAATCGTAAGATCTCGCGTAACAACGATACTATATGTACCATTACCATTATCTACAAGATTACCGCCAGAAGCAGTAACTGTATCAACTGCCCAACCCTCAACAGGACTAGGAACAATTATTGCAGTTTGACCGGATTTATAAGTACCGCCACCGCTAACTGAACCTTTATCAGCAGGATTGGTTATAATAGTTACATTGTACTCCTCAATAACAGGAGCATCAAGCTCGAAGTGTGCAGTATAAGTTTCATCTTTATCAACAATAAGATCATATTGAAGATTAGTAGAAACAATACGATTTAAACTATCAGTCCAATGAGTAAAATGATACCCTTGAATTGCCGCAGCTGTTATAGAATGCCTTGTACCTTTTGGGAATGTTCCGGCACCAACTACATATCCTGCATTAGCCGGATCAGCATTGACATTAATATAGAATTGTTCAATAGGAGCTTCATCCTTTTCAAATACACCTATTAAATCCATATCTTTCTTAATAGTGAAAGACCAATTAGGACTAATAGACATAATCTCATTAGTATGGAACTCTTTCCAACCTTTAAAGTGATAACCTTGAACAGGTTTAGCATAAAGTTCAACACGACTACCAGCTTCAAATTGGAAACGGAAGCCATCTGAGTTTTCATCAGGAACAATAGCAGAACCACTACATCCAACAATACCACCCTCTTCAGGAGAAGGAACTAAAGTAACTCTATAGTAATCACGTTCGATATGACCAGACTGCATAAAATCTTGAAGATCTTTGATGTAAGTCCAAGCACGAATATATGTATCTTGACAACCGCAAGTATTATTTCTAACACCACGACTAGGATGCACATAATTAGCTTTAAGACCAATGCAAACAAGAGTGTCATCAGTCAAAGACTCACTACCAACAATCAACTCTCTATCAATAGCAATAATATTACCATCAGTAGTTAGATTAATTTCGCAGCCTTTTTCATCATACATATAGTAACAACCGTCAGTACGATGATAGAAGAATCGAACGTTATGCTCACGCTTAGGAAATGTACCAAGAGGAAGAACTTGTTTTAACTTGACAATTTTAATATTACATTCCATAGCATTAAGTTTAAACAAATATAACTACGCAGAACCGTTAAGCACTGCGTAGTTTTCCAAGCAACTTTAGTCAGTTGCAGTATTCAGAGAAATGGCATTATCGCCGGAACCTTTAGCTAAAGTCTTAATAGCTTCAAGTTTATTTACAACAGCATCGATCACAGCTTCCGTACCAACAATAATTTGGAATTTGCGAGGACTATTGTTATCAGCGGCAATCTCAGGGAATTGATTAAACTCAGCCGTAGAAATAACAAGATAAGCGACTTTACTAAAGCCAACTTTCGGGTCACCAATACCCCAAGCTTTCTGCCACTCATCATGAGGATTCCAACCCATGTTAATCAGAGAATAACGAAGGTCTTCATCACTAAGAGCAACATCAGCCAAGAAACCGGATAACTTCGTATG